>Ga0265293_10002177_pt1 | contig 40461 bp, 38 predicted proteins | sample Munlanlewell138R_FD_192505 | JGI IMG/M metagenome (GOLD analysis project Ga0265293, IMG submission 192505) | Leachate microbial communities from a municipal landfill in Southern Ontario, Canada - Leachate well 138R | ecosystem: Engineered > Solid waste > Landfill > Unclassified | place: Canada...
CTGATTTCCACCTACATTCAGCAGGCGCTCGGGGTGTACGGCCGGATCATGCAGATCCTGGCCTCCGATCTGCTCTACCTGCCGGAGGACGAACAGGCCGCGCTGCGCAACACCCAGCGCGAGTACGTCGCCGAATGGGTCGAGGCCATCGCGGCGCTCTCCGATTCGCTGAGCGCCGCCGATGCCCGCACGCTGGCGCAGGCCGCGATCGCCGTGGTCACCGACGTGTCCCAGGATCCGCGGCTTCGGCAGCGCCCGGGCCTGGCCGACGAACTCACCGCGCTGGTGCGGGCCATGGTGCTACCGCCCGACCTCACCTGAGCCGCGACGGCTCAGTCCGGCAGTCCGCGGCGCAGTCCGGGCGAGATCTCGGCCTGGATGTCGGCGGTGGTGAACTCGGCCACGGCGCCGACGATCGCCGGGGCGATCCCGTTGGTGTACGCCGACGACAACGCCGCCGCGATGGACGCGCGGTGCTCGCGCAGCGCCGCGAGGTCGTCACCCTCGGTCGGCTGCCCCAGCGCGGCGCCGAGGTCGGCGGTGCGCGACGCGGTCGCGGCCAGCGGGCCCGCATCCCAGTCCAGGCGCGCCGCCAGGCTGTCCAGCATCTCGATGACGCTGAGCAGTTCGCTGCGCGCGTCGCCGGATTCGATTGCCGGCAGCACCCGTTCGGCGAGGGTGTCGCGGATGGTCTGCTGAACCTGGCCCAGATCCAGTGCGTAGATGGTCATCTCAGGATCCCCACTCTCCGTCGCGCAGCATCTGATTGAGCCAGCCCAGGCTGTAGTAGACGCTGTGCGCCATGTTCGCGTAACGCAGTTCGGGTCGGTCGCCGCGCTCGAAGATCGCCACGGCCTGCAGGCATCCGATCGCGGTTTTCGCCAGGGACTGCACGGCCCACCAGTTCAGGGTCTGCTGCTCGGGGCGCCAGCCGGCGGCCTCGGCATATTCGTCGACGAACTCGTCGACGTGCAGCAGCTTGCAGGCCAACGGCGAACGGCCCCGCGAGGTGCGCTGGAAGAACCAGGCCAGGTCGGCCACCGGGTCGCTGAAGTGCGCGGTCTCCCAGTCGAGGACGCCCACCAACGCGCCGTTGTCCGGTTCCACGACCAGGTTTCCAACGCGGAAGTCGTTGTGCACCAGCGATACCCGTCCGGAGACGTGGTCGGCACGGTGATCCAGCCAGGCGAGCGCCAGGTCCAGGATCGGGATCCGGATCGACGCGACCTCCTCGTAGGTGCGTCGCCACTGGTCGTTCTCGACCCGTCCGGTGTCCCCCGCCGCGGGTACCGCGTCGAGTTCGGGCAGGTGCAACGAATCCGGCGCGGCGGCGTGCAGCTTCGCCATCTCGCGGGCCACCCGGCGCCCGAGGGCGGCGCGGTCATCGGCCTCGGTGATCTGCCGGGTCACGTTGTGCGGCAACGGCACCGCGCCGATCAGGCGCTCCATCACGAAGAACCCGCGATTGCCCGGCTCGGTGACGCGGTGCGTGATGACACCCGGCACCGGCAGCCCCAGGCCCGCGGCGGCGCGCAGCAGCGCCACCTCGCGTGCCACGTCGTAGCTGCCGACGATGCCGCTCAGCGGCTCGCGCTTGACCGCGTACGAGGCACTGCCGCCTTGCCACTGCGCGGTGACCAGGTAGGTCTCCCACGAGTTGCCCTCCGCGCGTCGATCTACCTCGACGAGTTCGACCGGGCTGCCGTCGGCCACCGCCACGCCGAGGGCCTCGGCGAGTTCAGCGAGGAATTCCGAAGTGCCGTCGCTCATCTGCGTGCCCTCCTCGGTCACCGCCGTCATAGTTTCAGTTCCTTCTCCGTGTCGCGGCTAGACCACTTGGACCGACCGGCCGCCGCCGTCGACCGTGATGCGCTGGGCGGTCACGTACGACGCGTCGGCGGAGACCAGGTAGGCCACCGTCCCGGCGACATCCTCGGGGGTGCAGACCCGACCGAACGGGTACGAAGCGGCGATGTCGTCCATCGTCCCGCCGCCGGTCGCCGCCTTCACGAGGCGTCGACCCATCTCCGTCTCCACCAGGCCCGGCGCCACGATGTTGGCCCGGATACCGTTGGCGCGCTCCTCCTGCGCGATGGTCCGGACGCACATCTCCATGGCGGCCTTGGCCATGGTGTAGGGCGCGGACAGCGCGGGCGCGTCGGCGACCGTGCTGCTCGAGACCATCACGACGTCGCCGCGCCCGGCCGCCCGCATATCGGGCAGCACCTTCTGCAGCAGGTGGATCGGGCCCAGCGTGTGCACCTGCAGCAACGACAGGAAGTCCGCGGCCGGGGTGTCACCGACGGACTGCCCCTTGCTCGCGGTGCCCGCGTTGCTGACCACGATGTCCACCGGGCCGAGATCGGTGCGCACGGCCTCGACCATCGCGTCCACGGCGGCCTCGTCGTTGATGGCCGCGCCGTAGGCCTTGGCTTTGCCTCCGGCCGCGACGATCTCGGCGACGACCTCATCGGCCGCGGCGGCCTCACGCCGGTAGTTGATCGCGACCGCCGCGCCGTCGGCGGCCAACCGCAGCGCGATCGCGCGACCCACGCCGCGCGAACTGCCGGTGACGATCGCCACCCGGCCCTGCAACCCTGACATCAACCCACCACCGCTCGTCCGACCAGATCCTTCATGACTTCGTTCGATCCACCGTAGATCCGCTGGATGCGCGCATCGCGCCACATCCGGGCTATCGGGTACTCCTCGATATAGCCGTAGCCGCCGAACAGCTGCAGCACCCGGTCCAGGACCTCCCACTGCAGTTCGGTGGCCTTGTACTTCGCGCCGGCCGCCTCGGCCGCGGTCAGCTCGCCGTCGTTGAGTGCGAGCACGCAGCGGTCGACATACTCGCCCAGCACGGCGATGTCGGTGTGCATCTCGGCGATCTGCATCCGCACCGACTGCAACTGCGCCAGCGGGCCGCCGAACGCGTCGCGCTGCCGCACGTGATCCAGGCCCAGCTCCAGGGCCTGACGCGCCGAGGCGATCGCCGCGACCGCGATGGACAGCCGCTCGCGGGGCAGATTGGCGATGGCGCAACCGAATCCACGCCCGGGCTCGCCGATGATATTGGTCACGGGGACCCGGCAATCCGTGAAGAACAGCTCGGCGGTGTCCTGGGCCTTGCGGCCGATCTTGTGCATCGGGCGGCCCCGTTCGAAGCCCGGGGTGCCGTTCTCGACGGCGACGAAGGTGGTGCCGCGGCCGTCGCGTTCGCCGGTGCGCACCAGCACGATCGCCAGGTCGCAGGTCGCTCCGCTGGTGATGAACGTCTTCTGGCCGTTGAGGACTAGGTGGTCACCCTCGCGGCGGCCGGTGCTCTTGATGGCGGCCAGGTCCGAGCCCGCGCCGGGTTCGGTCAGCCCGAGCGCGGTGACGCATTCGCCGCGGGTGAATCCGGGCAGCCAACGCTGCTGCTGTTCGGGGGTCGCCAGATCCCGCAGGTACGGCACGATGATGTCGTTCTGCATCGAGAACAGGTCGCCGACCATCCCGGAGGCCACGACCTCCTCGGTCATCACGGCGTTGTACCGGAAGTCGGAGATGCCCAGGCCGCCGAACTCGGGGGCGAACTCGAAGCCCAGGAACCCGCCCTCGCCGGCGGCGCGGATGAACTCGCGGTCGACGGTGCCGGCCTCCTCCCACGCCTCGACGTGCGGCACCGCGGCGTGATCGATGAAGGCGCGGAAGGCCTTTCGAAAGGCCTCGTGCTCCTCGGTGTAGAGCGTCCTACGCACTCGCCATGTCCTTCCAGTACTGGTCACGCAGTTGGCGCTTGTACAGCTTGCCGGTCGGCAGCCGCGGCATCTCGTCGATGAAGTCGAACGACTTGGGGCACTTGAATCGGGCCAGGTGCTCCAGGCAGAACTCGCGGAGGCGCTGGGCGAGTTCGGGTGTCCCGCCGTCGGGGTCCAGCGGTTGGATGACGGCCTTGACCGCCTCGCCGAAGTCCTCGTCGGGAACGCCGAACACCGCGGCGTCCATCACCTCGGGATGGGTGATGAGCAGGTTCTCGATCTCCTGCGGGTAGATGTTCACCCCGCCGGAGATGATGACGAAGGCCTGCCGGTCGGTGAGGAACAGGTACCCCTCCTCATTGAGGTAGCCGATATCGCCGATCTTCGACATGGTGCCGCTGGAATCCTGTGCCTCGGCGGTCTTCTCGGGGTCGTTGAGGTACTCGAACGAGCTGTTGCCGCCGCGGAACCAGATGGTGCCGGGCTGGCCCGGCGGCAGTTCGTTGCCGTCGTCGTCGCGGATGACGATCTCGCCGAAGAAGGCCTTGCCGACGGTGCCCGGATTGGCCAACCATTCCTCGGGCGTGCAACCGCAGGTGCCGTTGGCCTCGGTGCCGCCGTAGTACTCGTAGATGACCGGGCCCCACCAGTCGAGCATCTCCTGCTTGACCTGGCGCGGGCACGGCGCAGCGCCGTGCACCACGGCCTCCAGCGACGAGTAGTCGTACTTGTCCCGAACGTCCTTGGGCAGCTTGAGTACTCGCGAGAACATGGTGGGGACCACCATGGTGTGGGTGACCTTGAACTCGTCGATCAGGGCGAGGAACTGCTCGGTGTCGAAGCGGTCCATCACGATGTGGGTGGCCCCCAGGCGCATACCGATCGAGATGCTGGACTGCGGGCCCGAGTGATACAGCGGCGCCGTCGAGAGGAACGTCATGCCCTCGCGCATCCGGAACAGGCGCTTGCCCATCTCCTCGATGCCCAACTGCTCCTGCGGCGAGACATCCGGCAGGTGGCGCTTGACGGCCTTGGGTCGACCGGTGGTGCCCGACGAGTAGAACATCGGGGTGCCCAACCGTTCGTCGTCACCGGGCGTCGTCGGGAACTCCTCCACGGCCGTCGCGAGGCTCGCGAACGGTGCCGGCGGGTCGGCCACATCGGCTACCAGCCAGTGCCGGACCTTCGGGCAGCGGCTCGGCAGGCCTTGCGCCACTTCGAGTTTCGCGGCCGTCGTGAGCAGCAGCTGAGCGCCGCAGTCGTCGACGATGTAGGCGACTTCCTCGACCGACAGGAACGAGTTCACCGGCGTGTAGTAGAGCCCGCACCGTTCGGCCGCCGACATCGCCACGATCATGTCGAGGTGATTTTCCATCAGCAGCGCGATCTGGTCGGTGCGCTGCAGCCCCAGCGAACGGAAGTAGTTCGCCACCTGGTTGGCACGCTCGTCGAGCTGCTGATAGGTCAGGGTTTCGCGACTGCCCGCCATGATCACCGCGGGACGGTCGGGATACTCCTGCGCCTTGGGCCCGGGATACATCCTCGTTCTCCTCTGCCGCTAGCGCGCCGGAGCAGTGAGGGGCCGCAGGAACTCGGCGATGCCCCAGCCGCCCTGGCCACCCGCGTAGCGCACGGACATCTGGCCCATCCGCGCGGCCCGGTCGGCCGTGCGCTGGGTGACCGGCACGAAGTGGTTGATCGACCCGTCGAGCACCAGGGTCGGCAGCCCGTCCGCAGTGATGACCGCGGTGTTGCGACCGGAATACGTTGCCTCACCGGCATAGTCGGTGTAGACCGTGTATTCGCGGATCGGGTGGAAGACGCCGTCCGGGGTCACGACCACGCCGCCGGAGGCACGTTCGCCGTTCGGCTCGATCTCCCCGTAGGCGGTGATCGCGGTGCCGTCGGCCAACCAGGCCGCCAGCCACTCACCGTTGTAGGACGCCCACTCCCGCGGGCCCCACGAGTGGTCGCGGAAGGAGGTGGCCTTGTCGACCTTCCAGGTGGTCGATCCGACCCGAACCGTCCCGCTGACGTGCCCGAACTGCTCGTAGTGGTCGGTGGCGATCTGCGAACTGCCCGGGGTGCAGTCGCCATCCTCGGCGATGGTGAACAACGGGACCGAGGCCTCGAAGGTGAGCGCGATCTCGCACTCCAGCGACGGCGCGTTCTTCAGCGCCTGCCGGCCGCGTTCGGCCAGCAGCGACGGGGTGTCGATGAGCGCAACGGTGTTGCGGTAGTTGACCTCGACGGTCCGGGTCGGCTCCTTGACCACGATCTCGAGGCCCTGGGTCGACCACCGGTCGTTGGTCTCGTTGGGCTCGCGCCCGGCACGCAGGGCGATCCGGCCGCCCGGCAGCGTCAGCTGCACGGTCGCTTCGGAGTAGCCCATGGTGGGCCGGTTACCGATGCGCATCAGGGCGCTGACTTCGCTGAGCGGGTCGACGAAGTTGACGTAGACGCTCTCGTTGTAGTTGGAGATACCGGCCGGATCGTGTGTCAACTCGGCGTCGGCGCCGTACTGACATGCGGTGAATGGTGCTGAGTTGGTCATGCCTGCGTTCCTCCGGATCGCTGTGGTGTTCAGAAGTAGTCGGCGGGATGATCGTCCAACGGCGGGAACACCGCGGGGCGGCGTTCGAGGAAGGACATCACGCCTTCGTGTACGTCCGCGGTGCGCAGCCGGCTGGCGTAGACGCGGGACTCGTCTTCGGCGGCCGCTCTGGGGGTCGGGTGCCCCCAACTGCGTCCGAGCAACCGTCGCGCCAACGCGACCGAGGTCGGCGAGGTCTCGGTGACGAACACTCGCGCGTAGGCCATGGCCTCGTCGAGCACCGAGTCGGCGGCGACGACGCGCGTCAGCAGCCCGGCCTCGTAGGCCTCGGCGGCGTCGAACACCCGCCCCGAGAGCACCCAGTCGGTCGCGCGGGTTATGCCGACCAGCCGCGGCAAGAACCACGACGATGCGCTCTCCGGGACCACGCCGCGGCGGGTGAAGACGAACCCGAAGCGGGACTTGTCGCCGGCGATGCGGACGTCGGCGGCGGCCATGATCGAGGCTCCCCCGCCGACCGCGTCGCCGTTGACCGCCGCGACGACGGGGGTCCGCATGTCGAACAGCCGCTCGCTGACCCGGCCGCCCGGCTCGCGGTAACCCGTCGGGGTCTGCCCGGCGCGGTCATCCTCGAGCGCTTGGAGCAGCGTGTCCGGTCCGGTGAGTTCGGCGCCGACGCAGAAGTGCTTGCCGGCACCGGTCAGCACGACCGCGCGCACGGCCGGGTCCCGGTCGGCGATGTCGAGCGCGTCCCAGAGGTCGTACAACATCTGGTTGCGCAACGCATTTCGGCGTTCCGGGGCGTTGAAGCTGATGACGGCGATGCCGTCGTCGAAGCGGTAGTCGATCTCCTCGTACGTCGGCTGCGCCGGCTGCTGGCTGGTCATGACAGTTGCTCAGGCCCCGCCGCTGCACACCAGCGTCTGCGCGGTGATGTAGCTCGACTCCGGGGCGCACAGCAGGTACACCGCGCCGGCGGCCTCCTCGACGCTGCCGCCGCGACCGAGCGCGATCTGCGTGGTCACCGCCTCATACACGTCCGGGTTGACGCCGACCTTGATCTCCCGGCCTTCCACGTCGATGGTCTTCGCCTCGGTGGTGAGTTCGGTGAGCCTGGTGTTGATCACGCCGTAGGCGATGGCGTTGACGGTGACGTTGTACCGGCCCCACTCCTTGGCCAGCGTCTTGGTCATGCCGATCAGGCCGGCCTTGGCGGTGGAGTAGTTGACCTGGCCCGGGTTGCCCAGCAGGCCTGAAGTCGACGAGGTGTTGACGATGGACCGCCGCGACGCCTGCCCGTTTTCGGCCTTCTCCTTCTTCGCCAAGCCGGAGATGACCGGCTGCGCGGCGCGCAGGATGCGGAACGGCGCGGTCAGGTGGACGTCGATGATGTCGTCCCACTGCTGGTCGGTCATCTTCTGGATGACGTTGTCCCAGGTGTAGCCGGCGTTGTTGACGATGATGTCCAGGCCGCCGTAGGTGTCGACCGCGGTGGCGACGAAACGCTCGGCGAAATCGGCGGCGGTGACGCTGCCGACGCAGGCCGTGGCCTGCCCGCCGGCGGCCTCGATCGCGGCGACTACTTCCTTGGCCGGTTCGGCGTCGAGGTCGTTGACCACGACCCGCGCGCCCTCGGCGGCGAGCTTCTCGGCGACCGCGCGGCCGATCCCGCGCCCCGATCCGGAAACCAGCGCGACCTTTCCATCCAGTCGTCCTGTGGCCACTGCAGCGTCCTCTCCAAGTTCCTCCAGTTGTTGTGAACGATAACTTCACTTCAAATCCGCGTCAAGTGCGGTGTTACCTGGGTTTTTACCTCAAAGGTAAATGTCAAGTATGGCTCAGGTGTGGGCTAAGCGGCTGCAAAGTACACCGTGGCGACGACGGCGAGCAGCAAGTAGAACCCCGGGAAAGCAATGTTGTGGAGCACCCGGGCCCGGACGTGCACCGCCACCGCCCCCACGAAGAACAGGACCAGGCCGATGCCGGCGGCCAGCCCTAACCACGGCATCGCGATCAACCCGACGGTCAGGCCCAGCGCCCCGGCCAGTTTCAGACTCGCCAGATACGGCACCGCGGCCGGCGCCACGCCCACTTCGGCGGAGTTCTTCAGCACGAACTCGGCGCGCGCGAAGTCGGCGATCGCGACGCCGGCATTGGCGAGGATGCACAGCAACGTCGCGCCCAACAACAGACTCATGCGGCAGCCTCGACTCGCATCGCGGCAGTATTCTCGTGCACGGGTAGCTCCTCAGGTGTCGGTCGATCTGGTCGAGATGGCTCTCTCCTAAGTCCGACGTCACGCACCGCGGAAAGGTGACACCTGTGATTTCGCCGGAAGCTTTCGAGGCGGCCCGCCCGCACCTCATGGCCGTCGCTTTCCGGCTGCTCGGTTCCGCCCACGACGCCGAGGACGCCGTGCAGTCCACCTGGCTGCGCGCCGACGGCGCGGCGGACGTCGACGTCCGCAACAGCGCGGCGTGGCTGACCACAGTGACGACCCGCGTCTGCCTCGACCATCTACGCACCCGCCGGCGACGCGGCGAGGAACCGCTGTCGGCCGACCTGCTCCCGGGCGAGCAGGTGGCGGCCGACGAGCGTTACCTGCAACGCGAACGGGTCTCCCGCGCCCTACTGGTGCTGCTCGATGCGCTCACCCCGGCCCAACGGGTCGCCTATGTCCTGCACGATTTGTTCGACGTCCCGTTCACCGAGATCGCGCAGACTCTGGACACCTCGGTGGCGAGCGCCAAGAAGCACGCCAGCCGAGCACGCCAACGGGTGCAGTCCGGCAGCCCCGAGCGGGCCGCGCGGGCGGCCGACGCCGCCGTCGTCGATGCGTTTCTGGCCGCTGCCGCCGGTGGTGACATGACGGCGATGGTCGCTTTGATGAGCAAGGACTGCGTGCGGGAGGCCGACGCGTCGATGGTGCCTGCGGGTACTCCGACCAGCATCATCGGCGCGCGCCAAATCGCCGAGGAAACAACGCTTTTCGCCGACCGGATCCGCGCCAGTGTGGAGGTGATGCTCGACGGGCGCCCCGTGCGCATCATCGCGCCCGGTGGTCATCCACTGGCGGTCATCGACGTCGACGTCCGCGACGGGCTGGTGTGCCGGATCGGTATCAGCCCGTTCAGACCTGGACGCGACTAGGACCGAGGCGACTGGTTGAGCTCACCACATCGTCCGCAGGTATAACGTTTCGCGCCGGTCGGAATCTTTTGTTCTGCATTACACAGAGGGCAGCGTATTGTTCGCTTCGTCATCCCCTGCCGTGGCGGTTTCGGTGTGACTGATATCGCGCCCGGAAGAGCAGCGCTCGCGGTTACGGTGTTCGGCATACCGGCAGAGATTTCTGTTTTGCATTGCCAACACTCATATTGGCTACAGTTCGGTACGTTCTGTGCTGCATTGCAGCGAGGACACTTCACGGCACGTAAACCTGGTGGGGCCTTTTCTTCAGAGGGCAATACCGCGACCAAGATAACGCCAAAGAAACCGATGAGAAGGCCCATAAGAAACCAGCCAAGTGCGCTGCGCCCTTTGGAATTTGCGATGACAGCGCAAACGATTCCGCAGATGAACCAGAGTGCCAATAGCGCTTCCATCGGCAGCTACCCCTTCTAACACCTAGACCCACTGCGGCGACAGATCTCACACCCCATGACCCGCTAGTAGACGTAAACCACAGCGTCATTACCACCGCTGCATTGCACGACCGGCCCCGCAGAACAGGACATCCTGTAGCTGAGTTTCGTCACCGGACTGGTTGCATGGATCACCACCGGTCGATCACGGCCCGGATTGCCGATATAGGCACGCCGCACCGACTCGGCGAATGCACACGATGTCACGCTCGTCCCCACCGCCGATGATGAGAACTCAGCGTCGACAAACGTCGACGGGCACGGTGTCGCGTCAGCGGGCAACACGCGACTCCCACCTCCGCCGAACGCCCGTTCCGGGTCTGCTTGCGCGACCGTGACCGGCGGAGCAGTCACCGTCTTCGTGGTGCTCTGCGAGATGTTGACGTCCACCCGGGTCGGGTTATAGGCGAAGAACAACGCGACGATCAATATCGCGGCCGAAGTCGCAACGGCGCCCCACCTCCAGCCCGGAACCCAGGCTGTCAACGCCCCTCCGGCCTGGGCCTCTGCGGCCTTGGCGATCTGCCCAGCCACGATGGGCGCAGTGATGCCGAGCACTCCGGCACAAATGACGACGAGCCATAGCCCCCAACCAACCTGAGTGAGGATCTCGTCTTCATAGTCGGTGCCAAAAGAGCGAATCTTGACGATCTGCACCAGCGCAATCGCGATGCAAGCGACCGCAGCAACGAGAACCGACCAGCAGAGCGGTACTGACCAACGAAGATCGAAGTTGGTACGCCCGAGATTCAGTTGGACGAAGAGCGCCAACGCAGATACCGCTCCGAGAACAAGGGTGGCCGTCCCCCACGGCTTGAACTCCAAGCCCCCGGCACTGATGGAATTTAACGAAGCCCAGGTGCCCACCGAACCAACCACTATGCCGACGGCACAGACGATGGCGGCGATCAGGTTCGGTCCGTAGAACGGCGAATCCTGCAGCAGCGGCCGTGGGTGGTATGGAACGCCACCCGGTTGACTATCTCGATAAATATCGGCGTCGGTCCAAGAGTCGTCACCCGGCCCTGTCATTCGCGCCCCCTCGACACGGACCACACCGTCACGACGACGCTTGTGGGACACAAGAGCATGTGGTTTGACGGGACCGTAGCAGAACGCTGCACCCGCCCGGGTGAGTTGCGGACAAAACTCTCAATAGCGGCGATTGACAGGTGCGTTGCCCTCGCGCATGGTCTAAAGCCATGGCAGCGTCGGGTCACCGTGATCGTGCTCGACCGCGATCCCGACACTCCCCGAAGCCGCCCATGACACACCGGTTGGCTCTGATTGTCGCGGCCGTTCTTATGGTGGCGGGATTGGTGTTCGCTTCAGTGCATCTGGTGACGCAACCGGCGGAACACGACGGTGGTCCGACGCCAATGGAGGCCACGGTGGTGCCTACATCGGGCGCTCTAACTGCCCCACCGCCTGTTCTCCCCACGACCGGTCCTGATACCGATACCCCAGCGATGCCGGAAAGCATCCTGGCCAATGAGTTCGCTGCGCTCGAACAGAACATAGCTTCAACCGTCGGACTCGCCGTCCAGCCGATCAACAACCCATCGGAAGCCATTCAGTTCGGGTCGTGGCAGCAAGGCCCGGCCTGGTCCACCATCAAGGTTCCGCTCGCGATCGCAGCGATCCGTGACTCAACCTCGCCTACCGTGACGGACGCAGCGCGTGCCGCAATCACGTTGTCGGACAACGCGGCGGCCGAACAACTTTGGTCAGATCTCGGTGAGCCGTCGGCGGCAGCACAAAAGGTTCAACAGGTCCTGACAGAAGCCGGCGACCCATCGGTCGTCCAGTCGGAACGCATCAGGCCCGGGTTTACTGCGTTCGGGCAAACCCTCTGGCCCTTGAAGGCGCAAGCTGAATTTCTAGCGCATGCGGCATGCGACCGGCGCGACGAGCCTGTCCTTGCGCTTATGGGCGATATTGCGTCCGACCAATCATGGGGACTGGGTGAACAACCGGCAGCACGGTTCAAAGGCGGGTGGGGTCCAGACGAAGCAGGCAGCTATCTCGTCCGCCAGTTTGGCTTGCTCACGACCACCGACGGCGGGGCGCTGGCTGTTGCGGTTGCCGCCCAACCACACTCGGGAGTTTTCCAAGATGGCGTCCGGGACCTCACCCAGGTGACTCGTTGGATAGGCGACCGCCTCCCCAAGCTGCCGTCCGGCCGCTGCGACGGAGGCTGACAGGGTTGGAGCCCAACTTATAGAACCGGAACCACCTTGCGTCGACGCAGCGCGTTGACCACCGCGACCCCGGTCAGCACCACCGCGCCGGCCAGCGCCGTGACCAAGATCGAGCTGGTGTCGCTGAGCCGGATCGCCACGGCCACCAGCGCCCAGACGATCACGGCCGCATAGGCGATGTCGGAGTACATGAAGCTCATCACCAGGCCCAGCGCCGTCGCGACCAGAATCATGATGACGCCCCACGTCGGCTCGGCGATGCCGAAGCCGTTCCACCCCGCGTCGTCGAGCGTGATGGTCGCGTTGGCGATGGTGGCCACCGAGATCCAGCCCAGGTAGACCCGGAACGGGATGTGCACGGTCCATAGCTCGAGCCGCGAGGCCGCCGGCCGCACCGCAAGCATCCGGTAGATGACGATCAGCGCCCCCAGCAGCACGACCATGAGCAGCATGCTCAGCGGGAACTGGTTGTAGTGCCAGGCCAGCAGCCAGCCGGGGTTGGCCACCGCCGTCAGCAGGTACCACGGCGCGATCGCCAGCGCCGTGTCGGCGCTGCGGTGACCGAAGACCGCCCACGCCAGGTAGGCGGTGTAGCCGATCAGGCCGAGATAGATCAGGCTCCAGATGCTGAAGGCGTATCCCGCGGGGATGAAGTAGACGTCGTAACGCAGGGTGACCTCGCCGGTGCCCTGACCGTTGATCGGGAGCGCGTTCGCCAGCGCGTTGACGGCGATCATGCCGATGGTGGCGACGACGACCGCCACGGCCAGCAGCACGTCGTTCATGGTCCGTTTCTGAACCTCGGGACCGGCAGCGGGTGACGACATGCGGACTCCTCTGTCTCGTGCGTGTGCCTGCTATGCCCCCTACCGGCACTTTTGAATCCTGACCGGCCTAGATCTGGGTCACAGTCGCTACACCTAGCCGCCGCACAGGAACCGCATAGCTTTAGATGGTCTGCTAGATGAACTAAATATGAACGAGCGGGAAAGACGACGAAAAGCGATGCGAGTGTTCGACCGGTTCTCCAGGCGCACGCCCGGTGGCGCCCAGCAACCCGAGGATGTCCCGACCGCCCCCACCGGGTATCAGCAGACCGCCAGTCGCCTGCACGCCTTCAACCGCTACGAGATCAAGTACCTGCTCGACGAGATGAAGGTGCCGGCCCTGCGCGAACAACTCGCCGCGCACATGTCCGCCGACCCCTACTCTCCGCGCGGCGGCTACCCCGTCACTTCGCTGTACTACGACACCCCGGATCTGCGGTTCTACTGGGAGAAGATCGAGGGCCTGAGGTTTCGCCGCAAGCTGCGGATGCGGCTGTACGGCACACCGTCGGAGTGCACCGAGGACACCCCGGTGCAGGTCGAGATCAAACAGCGCGTCAACCGGGTCACCCAGAAGCGGCGGCTTGCCCTGCCCTACGGGACCGCGCGGCGCTGGCTCGATCAGCGCGAGCCGATCCCCTGCAGTCCCGCCGAACGCCCGTTCGTCGACGAGGTCACCATGCTGGTGGGCAACCTCGATCTGCGCCCCATCGTCACCACCGGCTACCTGCGCGAGGCGTTCATCGGCCGCGAGGCCGACCTGGGACTGCGGGTCACCATCGATCACAAGGTGCACGGCCGTGACCGGGATTTCGACTTCGCCTCCGGGGCCACCAACCGCTACACCATCCCGCCGAAGCTGGCGATCGTCGAGATCAAAGCCAACGAGCGGGTCCCCTACTGGGTCACCGACCTGGCCGCCCGCGCCGACATGTCCGTCGTGCGGATCTCGAAGTACTGCCAATCGGTGCAGGCCTTCGGGCTGGCCCCACGCTCGACTCTGGGCGCACCGGAACTGGTGATGCCCGCCGACCAACCCGTCGTCGCCGATCTGTAATCCCCACGTCCACAAAGGAATTCCATGACCATCGACCTGCAGGACCTCAGCGGGACGTTCACCGTGTTCGACGTCGCCGCTTCGCTGGCACTCTCGTTCGTGCTGGCGTCGATCATCGGCTGGGTCTACCGCTACACCCACAAGAACGTGTCCTACAGCCAGTCCTACGTGCAGACGCTGGTGATGGTGTGCATGGTGATCTCGGTGATCATGCTGGTGGTCGGCTCCAACATCGCCCGCGCGTTCGCTCTGGTGGGCGCGCTGTCGGTGATCCGATTCCGCAACGCCATCAAGGAAACTCGCGACGTCGGGTTCGTCTTCCTGGCCATGGCAATCGGCATGACCACGGGCACCCGGTTCTATCTGCTGGCCGCGGTCGCGACGGTGGTGGTGTGCCTGGTGCTGGTCATCATGTACCGGTTCAACTGGTTCTCGCTGGACGTGCAGCGCCAGGTGGTCAAGGTCCAGGTCCCGCCGGAGCCCGAATACACCGCCCGGGTCGAGGATGTGCTGATCGACTTCTGCTCCGAGTTCGAGCTGGTATCAACCGAATCCACCCGCGCCGGGGCGCTCAACGAGCTCTACTACACCGCGCAACTGAAGAAGGGCCGTAAGGCCGGGGAGCTGATCGCCGCGCTGGGCGCGGTCAACAGCGGACAACGGGTGACGGTGCTGACCGGTTATGACCAGACCGACATCTGAGCCACGCCGACGGTTCGTCCACCGAATCCCGACCCGCCTGCGCCAGCACTGGAAGTTGTTGGCGTTGCTGGTGGTTGCCACCGTCGGCCTGATGACGGCCTTCGGACAGACGGTGATCCGCCCGTACGTCACCGGCGACGTCACCGTGCTGGCCTCCCCCATCACCGAGAACATCACCGGCACCGTTGATCTGTTCGACGCCACGGTGCCGCACACCCTGACCGTCGAGCTCACCGATGCGGAGTACCAGGACATGGTCTCGGCGTATGTGAACGACGGCGCCAAGAAGTGGGTGAGCGCGGACATCACCATCGACGGCACCTCGATCAGCGATGTGGCCGTGCGGCTGAAGGGCAATTCGACGCTGATGGGCCTGCGCGGCGACGGCCCACCCGGACCCGGTGGCCCCGGTGGCCCGCCCGGCGGGCCTGGCGGCCCCGGCGGATCCGGAAAGCCGCCCATGCCAGACGAGTTCATGAAGACGATGATGTCGATGGCCGCCTCGGCCGACGACCCGACGTCGTTGCCGTTGCTGATCAGCTTCAACGAAAACGCCGCCGGGCGCGGCTATCAGGGCCTCACCGAGCTCTCGGTACGGCCCGGCGCGCCGGTCCTCAACGAGGCGCTGGCGTTGTCGCTGACCGCCGATTCGGGCCAACCCACGCAGCGCTACGCGTACGCCACGTACACGTTTAACGGGCAGAGCACCACGCGGCTGCTGTTGGAGCACCCCGACGACGCCTACGCCAACGGGTTGTTCGACTCCGACGGCTATCTGTACAAGGCCGACGCGAAGTCTCGCCTCGAGTTCGTCGGCACCGATCAGTCCCAGTACGCCCACCAGTTCAAGCAGATCAACGCCGCCGACAGCGGCAACCTGCAGCCGATCATCAACTTCGTCGAGTGGCTGCAGGACGCCGATCAGGACGAGTTCGACGCCCGGCTTGCCGACTGGGTCGATGCCGAATCGCTGGCCCGCTACGTGGCCACCCAGAACCTGTTGGTCAACGCCGACGACATGGGCGGGCCGGGCCAGAACTACTACCTCTGGTACGACCTGGCGACCAAGAAGATCTCGGTGGTGTCTTGGGATCTCAACCTGGCGATGGTCGGCGACGCCGCGACGGCCCCGCAGGACAAGGTGGAGCTCAAGATCCCCTACGGCGCCGGCCCACCGCCCGGCGTCGACGGCGACGGCGACGGCAAGGGCGACCGGCCGCCGCTGGGCGGCAACCAACTCAAGGACAAGTTCCTGGACTCGAAGGTCTGGGCCGAGACCTACGACGAGGCGTACTGGGAGCTCTACGAGCAGATGTACGCCGGCGGGCACGCCCACACCCGCCTGGACGCGATTGCCGCGACCGTGCCGACCGGCGACGGCCTCAGCGAGCAGGAACTGCGCGAGGCCGCCGACTCGATGCATCGCTGGATCGACAAGCGGATGGCCGCGCTGGACAGGCCGACCGAGTAGCGCCGAAGCCATCGCTCGTAGCACCCCCCGGCAGTACGCTCGACAGCGTGGCGGAAACCGCATACGCAGCCTGCGGTGATCTCAGCCTGGCCTACCAGGTATTTGGCGACGGACAGGTCGAGTTGGTCTATGCCGGGTCGTTCGTCAGCCACGTCGAGCTGTTTTGGACCATGCCCGAATTCGAGGCGTTCATGTCCCAGCTGTCCGCGTTCTGTCGAATCGTCGTATTCGACAAGGCCGGGGTCGGGTTGTCGGACCCGGTCCCGCAGGTTCGCACGCTGGACGATCGGGCGGCCGAAATCGAGGCCGTCATGGACGCGGTCGGCTTCACCAAGGCCGTCCTATTCGGGATCAGCGAGGGCGGCCCTGCCGCCGTGGTGTTCGCGGCAACGCGACCGGAGCGAACACGGTCGTTGGTCCTCACCGGTACGACATCATTCATCGGCTTCTTCAACGGGTGGGACGACGTCGACCGCGACGCGGCGGAACTGCGCCTGCGCCTGGTGCCTGAGCTGGGCGAGGACTACACGCCGACAACAGAGCAGATCGCCCACTGGCTGGAGTTCGCCGAAGCCGTCCGGTCGACGTGGGGCAGCGGCGCGGCCCTCAAAATGCTGCTGCCGTCGATCACGACACCGATGCGCCAACTCGCAACGTTGGAGCGCATGAGCGCAAGCCCGGGAATGGCCCGGGCGACACTGGAATCGGTGATGCGGCTCGACGTGCGACCGATCCTGCCGGCCATCACCGTGCCGACCTTGGTCATCCATGCCCGCGGCGACTTCGTGCCGGTGCAGGGCGGCCGGTATCTGGCCGACCACATTCCCGGCGCGCGGTTGCTGGAGGTCGATAGTCGAGATCACGCGCCCTGGATCTCCGACCCCGACCTGATCTGCACCCAGATCGAGGAGTTCCTCACCGGCCGCCACGCCGCACCGGCGCAGTCCCATCGCGCCCTGCGCACCGTGTTGTTCACCGATATGGTCGCCTCCACCCAACGTGCCGCCGCCACGGGCGACGAGCGGTGGCGGGCGGTGCTGCACCGCTTCGGTGAGATCACCGCAGAACTCGCGGAACAGTTCGGCGGCACGGTGGTGAAAAATACGGGCGACGGGCATCTCGTCACCTTCGACGGCCCGACTCAGGCCATCCGTTGCGCCGAAGGGGTGCGCATCGAGGCCGAGACCCTGGGGGTCGAGATCCGCGCGGGCATCCACACGGGCGAATGCGAACTTCTCGACGGCGACATCGGCGGGATCGCCGTGCACATCGCGGCGCGGATCTTGGGGCACGCCGGCGCCGGTGAGATCCTGGTGTCGAGCACGGTGCGTGATCTGGTCGTCGGCTCGGGTACGGGGTTCGAGGACCGCGGCATCGTCGAGTTGCGCGGGGTGCCGGGCACCTGGCGACTGCTGGCGGTCGACCCACATGGTGCGCGGGTGGGGTCGGTCGAGGCGGAATTGGCCTCGATCCCCACGCCGGGGCCGCGAACCGCGATGCGCCGGTCGGACCGCGCCATCGCGATAATGGCCCGGCGGACACCGTGGGTCCTACGCGGAATGGCCCGGCTCACGCCGGTCAACGCTCGGCACTGATGCTGGCCATCCAGAAGGTGCTGCAGGTGCGGTTGAACCCGGAGGAGTTCGAGGCCATCGAGCAGATCGCGAAACGGCGACGGTTGCCATCGCCGAGGGGTGACTTGTTCGCGGGCTCACTCGCGCGATGGGTACAACATGTCAACTCTGGGGAGCGGAAGCCCCCACAAACCAAATCAGGCCCCCTCGAAAGGGGGCCTGACCATGGTGGCAGGTAGTGGATTCGAACCACTGTAGGCGTAAGCCGACGGATTTACAGTCCGCTCCCATTGGCCGCTCGGGCAACCTGCCGGGTGTGCGCCACGCCCGGGTCAGAGGAGCACCCGGGTTGGTGCGACTAGCAGGGTACAACGAGGATGTACCCAACACGAAAACGGGACACCACCGAGTGAGAGGGGATGGCATCCAATGGCGGATTCATCGTTCGACGTCGTGAGCAAGGTCGATCGTCAGGAGGTGGACAACGCGCTGAACCAGGCGGCCAAGGAACTGGCGACTCGCTTCGACTTCCGGGGCACCGACACCACGATCGCCTGGAAGGGCGAGGAGGCCATCGAGCTGGTCAGCTCCACCGAGGAGCGCCTCAAGGCCGCGGTGGACGTCTTCAAGGAGAAGCTGGTCCGCCGCGACATCTCGATGAAGGCCTTCGACGCCGGCGAGCCGCAGGCCAGTGGCAAGACCTACCGGCTGACCGGCACCCTCAAGCAGGGCATCGACTCCGAGAACGCGAAGAAGATCACCAAGCTCATCCGCGACGAGGGACCCAAGGGCGTCAAGGCGCAGATCCAGGGCGAGGAGGTCCGGGTCAGCTCCAAGAAGCGGGACGACCTGCAGGCCGTGATCGCGCTGCTCAAGGGCGCCGACCTCGAGGTTGCGCTGCAGTTCGTCAACTACCGCTGACTCCGGGCGGGCCGCTGGTCAACCGGTGGGTTGATGCCTATCGTGGGCAGTGACGAAGAGCACACCGCGAGAGGGTCTTCCATGACGACGATCGAGCACGATTCCCAGGTCGACACCGGCGGCAATACCGAACAGTTCGACGTGGTGATCATCGGCGCCGGGATCTCCGGTCTCGGCGCCGCCTACCGCCTGGTCGAGCGGAACCCGGGAGCCCGCTACGTCATCTTGGAGCGTCGCGACCAGATCGGCGGCACCTGGGATCTGTTCCGGTACCCCGGGGTCCGCTCGGACAGTTCGATCTTCACGCTGAGCTTCCCCTACGAGCCCTGGACGCACCGCGACGGCGTCGCCGACGGCGCCGACATCCGCAACTACCTGATCGACTTCGCCGCCAAGCACCGCATCGACAGCCACATCCGGTTCGGCTCCTACGTGCGCAGCGCCGACTGGGACTCGACGACGGACACCTGGACCGTGCAGGTCGACCAGGGGGGCGCCACCAAGTCCTTCCAGGCCCGCTTCCTGTTCTTCGGCAGCGGCTACTACAACTACGACGAGCCCTACGTCCCGGAGTTCCCCGGCATCGACAAGTACGAGGGCGTCGTCGCCAACCCCCAGCACTGGCCCGAGGACCTCGACTACACCGACAAGCGGGTGGTGGTGATCGGCAGCGGCGCCACGGCTGTCACGCTGGTGCCCGCCCTGGCCGAGCGCGCGGCCAAGGTCGTCATGCTGCAACGCTCCCCGACGTACGTGTTCCCGGGTAAGCGGGTCAACGGGATCGTCCAGTTCGTCCGCAACTTCGCCCCGCGCAAGTTCTCGCACTGGTTCGCGCGCTGGTTCGCCGCCCTGTTCGAGGGCGTGGTGTGGTTCCTGTCGCGCAAGTTCCCCGCCATGATGCGCGGCTTCATCCGCCGCCGCGCAACCGCCAACCTGCCCAGCGGCTATCCGGTCGACGTGCACTTCAAGCCGCGCTACAACCCGTGGGATCAGCGGCTGTGCCTCGACGCCGACGGCGATCTGTTCAACGCGGTCTCGGCCGGCAAGGTGGAGATCATCACCGACCACATCGACCGCTTCGACGCCACCGGCATCTGGCTCAAATCCGGCCAGCACCTCACCGCCGACATCGTCGCCACCGCCACCGGTCTGCAGCTGCAGGCCCTCGGCGGGGTCCGGATCAGCCTGGATGGCAACGAGATCAAGCCGCAGGACCGCTACGCCTACAAGGCGCACATGCTCGAGGACGTGCCCAACCTGGCCTGGTGTCTGGGCTACACCAACGCCTCCTGGACGCTGCGCGCCGACATGACCGCCGAACAGTTCGCCAAGCTGGTGGCCTTCATGGACGCCCACGGCTACACCCACGCCTACCCGCACCTCGGCGACGAACCGATGCCCGAGAAGCTGTCCTGGGACATCAACGCCGGCTACGTGCAGCGCGCCCCGCACGCGCTGCCGAAGTCGGGCACCAAGCGGCCGTGGAACGTGCGGCAGAACTTCTTCGCCGACGCCGTCGACCACCGCTTCGACCGCATCGAGGAGTCGATGATCTTCGGCCGGGTCGCGCACCGCAGCCCGCTGAGCGCTTAACCGCCGCCCGACGCGCCGCCGGTCCGGGCAAAGCGCCGCCAACGGGCAACCCCCCCAATACCCTGAGCGGCATGGGTTCAGATCTGCGTCAACCGAAGGTTGTGGTGCTGGGCGGGGGGTCGTGGGGAACCACGGTCGCGGCGATCTGCGCCCGCCGTTGCCCGACACTGCAGTGGGTGCGTTCCGAGGCCACCGCCAAGGACATCAACGAACACCACCGCAACACCGGCTACCTCGGCGGCGAGGTGGAGTTGCCGGACTCGCTGCGCGCCACCAACGACTTCTCCGAGGCGGCCAACACCGCCGACGTCATCGTGATGGGGGTGCCCTCGCACGGCTTCCGCAGCGTGCTGGGCGAACTGGCCAAGGAGTTGCGGCCGTGGGTGCCGGTGGTGTCGCTGGTCAAGGGTCTCGAGCAGGGCACGAACATGCGGATGAGCCAGATCGTCGAGGAGGTGCTGCCGGGGCATCCGGCCGGGATCCTCGCCGGTCCCAACATCGCCCGCGAGGTCGCCGAGGGGTACGCCGCCGCGGCGGTCCTGGCCATGCCCGACCAGAGCCAGGCCGCCTATCTGGCAAAGCTGTTCCGCACCAAGCGGTTCCGCACCTACACCACCGACGACGTGATCGGCGTGGAGATGGCCGGCGCCCTGAAGAACGTCTACGCCATCGCCGTCGGCATGGGCTATTCGCTGGGCATCGGGGAGAACACCCGCGCCATGGTGATGGCCCGCGCCATCCGCGAGATGTCCAAGCTCGGCGAAGCCGTCGGCGGTCAGCGCGACACGTTCGCCGGGCTGGCGGGCATGGGCGATCTGATCGTCACCTGCACCTCCCAGCGCAGCCGCAACCGTCACGTCGGCGAGCAACTCGGACAGGGCAAGTCGATCGACGAGGTCATCGCCGCGATGAACCAGGTGGCCGAGGGCGTCAAGGCCGCCAGCGTCATCATGGAGTTCGCCAACCAGTACGGCCTGAACATGCCGATCGCGCGCGAGGTGGACGGCGTCATCAACCACGGCTCCACCGTGGAGCAGGCCTACCGCGGCCTGATCGCGGAGAAGCCCGGCCACGAGGTGCACGGCTCGGGCTTCTGAGTCCCCGACGTCAGTTGGCGTACGGGTTGGTGCCCTCGGGGCGCTCCAACAGCGGATTGCTGGACAGCACGAAGCTGCCCGACGGAGTCAGCACGAACCCGGTCTGGTCCTGGGCGTTGACGCACATCGTGGTGGCCACGCCGTCGGTGGTGCAACTGACGGTGCGAAAGCTCATCCGAGTGTTCGGCGGCAACTGCTTGACCGGCCCCAGGTTCTGGAAGATCGGCTGGGCCGCGGAAGTGAAACCCGGCGCACCGAAAGCTCCCCCGCTGACGACGTTGGCGCCACCGGGTGCGGCCGGAATGGGCCCACTGCAGCCGTAGGCCCCGCTGGTGCGGTCGAAGGCGCACGTCAGGCCGTCGGCCGTGCCGAAGGCGAAGTAACGGTCGTTCATCACCGAGTACTCCACCGGGCTGACCAACGGCAGCGCGTTGACGTCCGGGACGGCCGGTGGTGGCGGCGCGGGTTCGGCCGACGCCGACAGCGGCAACGCGATCGCGGCGGCCGCGGCCAGCCCTGCTCCTGCCAGAAGAACTCTGCTCCACACGGTGCTCACACTAAGGCTTCGGCATCGGAACCGCAGATCGTTACGTCGGGGTCAACGGTGCGTGCATTACGCGGTGCCGCCGCGACTGGGCCCTTACACTTCAGCGCGAAGTCCGCTTCGAATACCGCCCCGGCGGACCGAAGCCGTGGGACCATACCTAAGTTAACTACGGTGGCCCGTTGCCACACCCCCGCCACACCTCCGCCGGGCCCGGCGAACCAACGGCGCTGCCCCCAACCAGCGAACCAGGCCCGCGCCGAAAAACCCTCGTGACGCCTGACTTCAGCGTCAATAACGCCGTTGGGCGACGCGTGCCGCCTCGACGCGCACAGTGAACAACTTCCCGAATATGTGTACGGCGATTCTCGTCAGAACCAAGACACGCGGCCGCAGCGTCGATACCGTCTCAAAGTTGACAACGCCGGTCTTCACAAGACCACGGCGGTCCGGGATCCAAGGAGGAAGTTTGACTGTGCCGGTCGACGGGACCCCACCGAGTGGTGCCCCGCCCTCCGGCGTCAGCACCATCGAGGACTGGGCCACCGGTTACGCCCGGCGCCACCCCCTCGCATCGCTGGCCACCGTCGGCGACCAGTTCGTCCTCGCGGTGCGCACGTTGCAGTACCTGTTCATCGACCTGGCGACCGGGCGCTTCCAGTGGCGCGAGTTCATCCGGCAAGGCGCCTTCATGGCCGGGACGGCCGTGGTGCCAACGATTCTGGTGGCGCTGCCCATCGGCGTCACGCTGTCGATCCAGTTCGCGCTGCTGGCCGGCCAGGTCGGCGCCACCTCCCTGGCCGGCGCGGCCAGCGGGCTGGCGGTCATCCGGCAGGCCGCCTCGCTGACGGCCGCGATCCTGATGGCCGCCGCGGTCGGTTCGGCGATCACCGCGGACCTCGGCTCCCGCAAGATGCGCGAGGAGACCGACGCCATGGAGGTCATGGGCGTCTCGGTGATCCGCCGCCTGGTGGTCCCCCGCTTCGTCGCGGCGGTGATGATCGGTGTCGCGCTCACCGGGGTGGTGTGCTTCGTCGGCTTCCTGGCCAGCTACCTGTTCAACGTCTACTTCCAGAACGGCGCCCCGGGCAGCTTCGTGGCCACCTTCGCCTCCTTCGCCACCACCGGTGACCTGGTGGTCGCGCTGATCAAGGCGGTGATCTTCGGCGCCATCGTGGCCATCGTCTCCTGCCAGAAGGGGCTGTCCACGGTCGGTGGGCCGACGGGGGTGGCCAACTCCGTCAACGCCGCGGTCGTGGAATCGATCCTCATCCTGATGGTGGTCAACGTGGCCATCAGCCAGCTCTACATCATGATGTTCCCGCGCGTGGGGCTGTGACGTGACGGCATCGACCTACACCCCCAAGATCCTGGCGCCCTGGCGCTGGCTGTACCAGCGGACGTCGGCGCCGCTGATCCGGCTGGGCCACATGCTGGTGTTCTTCGTGCGGGCGCTGGCCGCGGTGCCCGTCGCGTTGCGCCACTACCGCAACGAGTTCATCCGGCTGCTCTCCGACATCGCCTGGGGCAACGGCTCTCTGGTGGTCGGCGGCGGCACGGCCGGGGTCGCGATAGTGCTGGGCATCACGGTCGGGGCGCTGGTCGGCATCGAGGGGTACAACTTCCTGGACCTGCTGGGACTGGGGCCGGCGACCGGCATCATCTCCTCGCTGGTCAACACGCGCGAGCTGGCGCCGATCGCCGCGTCGCTCGCCTTCGCCACCCAGGCCGGCTGCCGCTTCACCGCGCAACTGGGGTCCATGCGCATCGCCGAGGAGATCGACGCGCTCGAGGCGGTCGCCATCCGGCCCATCCCCTATCTGGTGACCACGCGGCTGATGGCCTCGGTGGTGGCGGTGATCCCGCTGTACGCGGCGTGCCTGGCGGTCAGCTACCTGACCACCCAGCTGGTGGTGCGGATCATCAGCGGCGGCGCGACGGGTTCCTACCTGCACTACTTCACGCTGATGCTGTCCGGTCAGGACATCGTCTACTCCCTGATCAAGACCATCATCTTCGTGTGGATCGCCTCGACGGTCCAGTGCTACTACGGCTTCTACGCCTCGGGTGGGCCCGAGGGCGTCGGGGTCGCGGCCGGCCACGCCATGCGGGCCAGCATCACCGTCGTGATCATCGTCAACATGCTCCTGACGATGGCGCTGTGGACGGTGGACGCCGGCGCGAGGTTCGGGGGTTAGGTGGCGAACTCACTGGAACCCGACGGCCGCGGCGTCACCGACCGCCAGCTGCTGGCCTGCGGCGCCGCCGTACTGGTTGTGGCCGCGCTGATTTCGGCCACCCTGGTAGTGAAGGCCACCGGTCGCCTGGATGCGCGGGTGCGCGTGGTGGCGGCGCTGATCAACGTCGGCGACGGCCTGCCGCAGCGCTCCGACGTCAAGTACCACGGCGTGCTGGTCGGCATGGTCAACGGCGTCACCCCCGCCGCGCACGGCCATCCGAACTACGTCGACATCGACCTCAAACCCGAGTACGCCGCGTCGATTCCGGCGTCGGTGACCGCGCGGGTGGTGCCCAGCAACGTCTTCGCGGTGTCCTCGGTGCAGTTGGTCGACCGCGGCGACGCGCCGCCCATCCAGGCCGGTGCGCAGATCCCCGAGGACACCGAACTGCCGACGGTGTTGTTCCAGACCACCATCAGCAAGCTGCGCGACATCCTGGCCGCCACCGGCCGCGGCCGCGAGGACAAGACCATCGGCCTGCTGGCCGCGGTCAACGCCGCCACCGAGAACCGGCGCACCGAGTTGCTGACCGCAGGCGCCCAGCTCAACCGACTGCTCGACGAACTCGACGCCGTGGTGGCCACCGACCCCGGACCCACCACGGTCTCGGCGTTGACCGCCGCGGCCCGCGGCCTGCAGAGCACGGCCCCGGAGTTGGTCGACGCCCTGCACGAGGCCGTGGCGCCCATGCAGACTCTGGTCGAACAGCGCGCGCAGCTGTCGACGCTGCTCAGCGGGGGCCTGCACACGATGGGCACCACGCATACCGCGCTGCACAACCACTCCGACCGGCTGGTCGGGATCACCAGTGACCTGACGCCGGCCCTCGGTGCGGTGGCCCAGACCGCCCACCACTTCCTGCCGGCCTTCCTGAAGATGAACGGTCTGGCGGACAAGTACTTCGAACACGTCTACCTGCCCGAGTACGGCATCGGGAACATGCGGGTGAACCTGTCGCTGACGCCGTCGTACTCCTACACCCGGGCCGACTGCCCGCAGTACGGCGAACTCAAGGGCCCGAGCTGCTTCACGGCTCCGCTGGTGCCCACCCGCCCGGAGTTGCCGGATGTGTTGCTGCCGCAGAACTATCAACCGCCCAAGGATCTGACACCGCCGCCGGGAACGGTGTTGGGCGCCAACGGGAATCTCGTCGCCGTGGGACCGCCGTACGTGAACCCGAATCCCAGCCTCGCCGACCCGAACCCGCCCCTGCCGCCGGGGATGAATCCGTCGCCGCCGGTTCCGGGAACCGCCAACCCCGCCCTGATCCCGACACCGCCGCCACCGGTGCCGCTGTCGCCGCCGGCGCCGGTGGCCCCCAAGCCGGGTCAGGCACCACCGCCGGGTCAGGCACCACCGCCGGCTCAGGCACCACCGCCAGGCTTCGCCGCAGAGGGAGGATCGCCATGAAGGACCGCGGTGCCACCATCGGGTTGTCGCTGTTCATGGTCGTCGCGCTCACCCTGACCTGGCTGGTGTACGTGACGCTGCGCCGCGACGTGGCGGGCCACACGGTGCCGTATGCCGCGATGATCTCCGATGTGTTCGGCCTGCGCGAGGGCGACGACGTGCGGATGGCCGGGGTCCGCGTGGGCCGGGTCGAAAAGATCGAACTGCAGGGCGATCTGGCCAAGGTGTCGTTCGTCGTGCAATCCGATCAGCAGGTGCTGGGCCGCACCGTGGCCTCGGTGATCTATCAGAACATCGTCGGCCAGCGCTACCTCGGCCTGTCGCTGGGCACCCTCGGCGAACCCGGACCGCTGCCGCCGGGCAGCCTCATCCCCGTCGAACGCACCGACCCCTCCTTCGACGTCGGCACCCTGCTCAACGGCTACGAACCGCTGTTCAGCGTGCTCGATCCCCGCGCCGCCGACAACCTCACCAAGGGGGTGATCGAATCACTGCAGGGCGACGGGGCCTCGATCGCCGCGCTGGTCGATCAGACCTCGCAGCTGACCGAATCGTTCGCCGGCCGGGATCAGGAACTCGGAAAGGTCATCACCGACCTGAACTCGGTGGTGGGCAACCTGGCCCAGCACAACGACACCCTCGACGAGGTGATCGGCGAAACCCGGTCCATGGTGAGCACATTCGACGCCCGGCGCCCCGAACTGGTGGCGTCGGTGGGGTCGATCTCGGCGGTGGTCCAGCAGCTGTCGAAGATCTCCGACGAGGTGTACCCCGACCTCAACGAGCTGGTGGTCCGCGAACCCGGCTTCGCCCAGCACCTGGTCAGCATCGAACCGCAGCTGGCCTTCACCGGTGCCAATCTGCCGTTGCTGCTCAAGGGCTTTGCCCGGGTCACCGGCGAGGGTTCCTACGTCAACGCCTACATCTGCGACCTGAACATCACCGGCTTCTTCCCCGGCCTCAACGATGTCGTGCCGATCATCGTCGACGCCGCGAGCCCCGGCGACGGCGTGCAATACACCCCCCCGATGCAGGAACAACGAACATGGCTGAGGACACCCCGCAAGAGCACCACCGGCGCCGCCCTCTGGAGAGCCTGAACAAGACCTGGCTCGGCGTGGTCGCGGTGGCCGTCGTCGCGGTGCTGATCGGTGGGCTGCTGGCGATCAAGCTCGCCGACGTCGGGCACCGCCACTACACCGCCAAGTTCGCGCAGGCCGCGGCGCTGCGGGCGGGCAACCCGATCACCATCGCGGGTATCCCGGTGGGCGAGGTGACCGCCATGCGCCTGGCCGGCGACCACGTCGAGGCCGAACTCAAGGTGCGCGACGATATCTCGTTCGGGGAGAACTCCCGCGCCACCATCAAGATCACCACCATCCTCGGCTCGCGCTACCTGGCGCTGCATCCCGCCGGCCCGGGATCGTTGCCGGACAACACCTTCGACCTCGACCACACCGAGGTCCCCTATGACCTGCAGGAGGCGCTGGCCGACGTCACCACCACCTTCGAGCAGGTCGACTCGGACAAGTTCGCCGAAACGCTGGGCATTCTGGGCAATCAGATGGAGTCGCTACCCGAGATCGTGCCGCAGGCCATGCAGAACACCCACACCCTGTCGACCATCATCGCCGAACGCCGCGACCAACTCGGGTCGCTGCTCGCGACCACCGAGAAGGTGACCAACACGCTGCGTCGGCAACAGTCCACGCTGGGCAGCCTGGTCCACCAGGGCAACAGCCTGATCGGCGAGTTCGTCGCGCGCCGAGATTCGTTCCGCGCCATGATGGCCGGCCTGACCAACCTCGTGGAGACGCTGTCCGACACCGTCATCGAGGACCGGCCGGAACTCGAGGCGCTGCTGCAGAACATCCGGGAACTGACCGACATGCTCGCGCAACACGACGACCTGCTGCGCAGCATCCTGCAATCCGGACCGGTGGCCCTGCGCGGCATCGCCAACGCCACCGGCAACGGCAACGCCGCCGACCTGCACGCCCCCGGCGGTCTGCTCATCGACTCGTGGATGTGCGCCATCAGCGGTCGCGCCGAGCAGTTCGGGATGATCCAGTACTACCAGGACTGCAAGGCATGAGCGCGCGCAGCAGGCTCGCCGTGGTGCTCGTCGCCGCCGTCGCGCTGGTCCTCGGCGCGGTCGGCGTCGGCTGGTTCTATCTGCAGGACCGGATGAACACCATCAACGTCACCGCGCAGTTCGACAGCGCCGCAGGACTTTACGAGGGCAACACCGTCGCGGTGCTGGGCATGCCGGTGGGGCAGGTCACCAAGATCACCCCGAAGGGCGGCTACGTCGAGGTCGACTTCACCGTCGACGCGGACGTCGCGGTGCCCGCCGACGTGCAGGCCGTCACCATCTCCAACTCGATCCTGACCGACCGGCAGGTGGAGCTCACCCCGGCCTACAGCGGCGGGCCGCGGCTGCAGGACCACGCCACCATCGGTCTGGACCGGACCAAGACCCCGGTCGAATTCGCCCGCGTGCTCGACGTCCTGGACAAGATGGCCGGTTCCCTGCGCGGTGACGGTCAGGGCAACGGCCCCTTGGCCTCGGTGGTCAACGCCAGCGCGGCCATCGCCGACGGCAACGGGCAGCTGATGAAGGATGCGCTCGGTGAGCTGTCGAACGCGTTGCGGCTCAGCGCCGACCGCGGCGATGTCACCCGCGATCAGCTGACCACCATCATCCGCAATCTCAGTTCGCTAATGCAGGCCGCCGCCGACAACGACGCCACACTGCGCGAGTTCGGGTCCTCGGTGCGCGCCCTGAGCCAGATCCTCGCCGACGAGAACCTGGGCTCCGGGACCACCGGCCAGAAGATCAACGAGGTTGTCACGCAACTCAGCGAGGTGCTCGACACCCACCGCGACACCATCAAACAGATTGTGGCCAACGGTGACACATCGCTGTTTACCACCGTGGAGCATCGACGCGACCTCGCCGAGTTCCTCGATGTGGCGCCGCTGACGCTGGACAACATCTACAACGTCGTCGACCAGAAGAACGGCGCGGCGCGCGCGCACGTGCTGGTCGACAAGGTGCTGTTCGACACCCAGACCATCAAGGAGGTCTGCAACATGATGGGCCTGCGCCAACTCGGTTGCAGCACCGGCACACTGCAGGACTTCGGCCCGGACTTCGGATTGTCCTACGTGCTGGACGGACTCGCGGCGATGGGACAGAAATGATCACCCGCCGCCGCGGTCTGCTGCCCGTCCTGCTCGCGACGACACTCGGGCTGTCCGGTTGCGGCACCGAGGGATTGGGCAGCCTGCCGCTGCCCGCACCCGGCGTGGGCTCGAGCGGCTACACCGTCACCGCGGTGTTCGGCAACGCGCTCAACTTGCCGTCGGACGCCAAGGTGAAACTCGCCGGCGCCGACGTGGGGCAGATGGAATCGGTGGTGGCGCGCGACTACACGGCGGTCGCGACGCTGCGCATCATGGACGGCGTGCGGCTGCCGCAGGGCACCAACGCCGAATTGCGTTCGGCTACACCGCTGGGCGATGTCTTCATCTCCGTGCGACCACCGGACGATGCCGCTGCGGACGCACCGGTGCTCGGCGAGGGCGACACCATCGGCCTGGATTCCACCACCTCGGCGGCCACCGTCGAGTCTGTGCTCGGCTCGGCGGCCATCCTGGTCAACGGCGGCGCGGTGCGCAACTTCACCAACATCATCAACGGCCTGGGCAAGGCGACCGGCGATCAGGGGCATGCGTTCGGCGCGTTGATCGGCAAGACCAACCGGACCCTCGGCAAGCTCAACGCGCGCTCCGAGGAGATCTCCACCGCGATCTCCGAGACGAACGAACTGGTGGCCCAGATCGAGACGAAGAACGACGCGCTCGGCGAGCTGATGACCCAGGCCGGCCCGGCCGCCAACACGCTGGCCGAACACACCACCGGCATCACCGATCTGGTCCGTCAGGTCGGCGACACCACGGATCAGCTCAAGAAGTTCCCGTCGATCGCCGGCACCGACACCAGAGGGCGCAGCGTCATCGCCGACGCCAACCAGATCGCCGCGGCCTGGAACGATCTGGTGCTGGCCCCGGATGCCACCCTGTATTCGCTCAACCGGCTGATGCCGCCGCTGATCAAGGGCACCGCGGGCAATTCGTTGGCCACCCGGGCCAGCATCGACCGCCTGATCCTGGGTTCGATACCCGACATCGGGTTCACCGGCGACGCCGGTCTGCACGGGCCCAAACGCTACAACTGGGAGCAGTTGGTCGGCTCGTTCAAGTACACCCTGTGGCGGCTGCAGGAGCGCATCGTCGGCAAGGGCCCGGGCGTGCCGCAGGTGCCGGTGCAGCCGAGCCCGACCGAGCCCGGTCAGGTGGTGCTCGCCCCCGCCGAACCGCCGCCGCCCGGGCCGCTTCCGGCCGAGGGGCCCCGATGATCGGCGCGGTCGCCGACGGCATCGTCGGGGTGGTGCGCGCCGGGCACCGCAAGCGCGCCTGGCTGTCCGGGCTCGCCCTGGTGCTCACGCTGCTGGTGGCCACCGCGTACCTGCTGCTGGGCGCGCTGCGGGTCAACCCGTTCGCCTCCAGTTATCGGGTGACCGTCGAGCTGCCGGAATCGGCTGGGCTGCTACCCAATCAGGATGTGACGCTGCGCGGGGTGCCGATCGGGCGGGTCGAACGCCTCGACATCACCCCGGCCGGCGTCGACGCGGTCGTCACCGTGAAATCGACCGTCCAGATACCGGAATCCAGCGACGTCCGGGTCTCCGGTCTCTCGCCGGCCGGCGAACAGTACATCGACTTCGTCGCCGACTCCGATGCGGGCCCCTTCCTGCAGGACGGCGCCGTCGTCGCGCACGGCCGGGCCACCGTGCCGGTCAGCCTCGCCGAACTGCTGGCCAACGCCGACGGCGCGCTGGCCCAGGTCGACACCGACAAGATCGAGCTCATCAAGCACGAGCTGAGCCTGAGCCAGGCCGGCCCGCAGAAACTGGCCGACATCATCGACGGCGGCACGTTCCTGCTCTCGACGCTGGACTCCGTGTTGCCCGAGACCACCAGCGTGCTGCGCACCAGCCGGGTGGTGCTGACCCTGGCCGCCGACAAGAACGCCGGCATCGACGTGGCCGCCGACAATCTGCGCCATACGCTGACTGGCGTCAGCAGTATGCGCGAGGGTTTCCGACGCCTGACCGACCAGACCCCCGACGCGCTGACGTCGATCGACCATCTGTTCGTCGACAACTCCGACACCATGGTGCAACTGCTCGGCAATCTCACCACCACCTCGCGGCTGCTCTACCTGCGGGTGCCGGCGCTGCACGCACTGTTCCCGGACTACCGCACCTCCGTGCTCGACGCGTTGGGCAGCGTGATGCACGACAACGGGTTGTGGGCCACCGCGGACATCTACACCCGGTATTCCTGCGATTACGGCACGCCGCGCCGCCCACCGTCGGCCGCCGACTTCGCCGAGCCGTTCATGTACACCTACTGCCGCAACGACCATCCCGGCGTGCTGGTGCGGGGCGCCAAGAACGCGCCGCGCCCCGCCGAGGCGGACAACGGCGCGGGTCCGCCCGCCGGTGCCGACCTCGGCAGGCAGACCGATCCGACGCCGCGGGGCCGCTTCTCGATCCCCACCCCGTACGGCGGTCCCCAGCTGCCGATCGACCCACCCCGTTGACCCCGACAGTCAGAGAAAGGAGACTGACTTGACTGTGACCACTGACAAGCAGACCACCGACAAGAAGACCGACACCGCCCCCGAAGAACTCACCGAGGCCACCGAGGAGATCCACGAGACCGAAGGCACCGAGGAGTCGGCCACCGACGCCGACGCCGACGCGCCGACCACCAACGCGTCGTCACGGCACGGGTGGCTGGTCGGCGCCCTGGCGGCGGCGCTCGTCGTCGCGCTGGCCGGCGCCGGGTTCCTGGGCTGGAAACTGTGGAACGTCACCAGCGTCGACGAAGCCGGTCGGCAGGCCCAGGAGGCCGCCAACGCCTACGCGCAGGTGCTGACCAGCATCGACTCCAACAAGGTCGACGAGAACTTCGACCAGGTGCTCGACGGCGCCACCGGCGAGTTCAAGGACATGTACTCGCAGTCCAGCACCCAGCTGCGGCAGCTGCTCATCGACAACAAGGCCACCGCGCACGGCGTCGTCGTCGAGTCCGCGGTGCAGTCCGCCAGCCCCGACAAGGTCGTGGTGTTGCTGTTCGTCGACCAGTCGGTGTCCAACACCAGCGTCCCCGACCCGCGCATCGACCGCAGCCGGATCAAGATGACCATGGAGCTGGTCGACGACCGTTGGCGCGCAAGCAAAGTCGAGCTGCCCTGAGCGCGGCGTTGACCAGCATGGGTATCCGGTACGGGCTGGCCGCGGTGATCGCGACCGCCGCGGCGCTGCTCGCCGCGCCCGGGGCCGGCGCCTCGCAGGCATCGTTCTGTGACGAGTTGCGCGGCCAGTGGGACGGCCAGTACTGCCGCACCTCGGTCGTCTCGCAGCGAAACGCGGTGCGGGACATCAAGGTCGCGATCCCCGCCGAACTCGTCGACGACCCGGTGGCCGGCCCGGTGGTGCGCGGATATCTCAACACCCTGGTGGAGAACTGGCGGCGGGCCGGGGCGAACATGGTCGCCGACAGCTTCGGCGAGGGCAACTATCAGATCCACCGGCGCGGTGACGTCGTCTCGGCGGTGTTCCGGGAGACCTATCACGCCGACGGTCCGGACTTCAACAACGCCTACCGCACCTTCACGTTCGACATGGCCGGCGGCCGTCAACTCGGCCTGGCCGACCTGGTGCAGCCCGGCGTGGACCCGCTGGTGGCGCTACCGCCGCTGGCGCAGCCCTACGTGGTGGCCGCGCTGGACCGGGCGCAGCCGCCGCATCAACCGGGGACCTACCCGTTCGTCGCGGACCGCTGGACCCCGGACAAGGTGTACTCGGGTGGTTACAAGGCGTGGGCGCTGACCCCGGACGAACTGATCCTCTACATGCCCGACTATCCCGTGGGACGGGACAGCCCAACCGATTTCACCCCGGGCGTCATGCAGTGGTCGATGGACGGCGGCACCGTGCAGGCCCACATCCCGCTGTCGGCGTTGCGGTCGGTGCTGCGCCCCGAGTTCGGCGGTCAGTAGCCACCGGGACGCAGGCCGCCGCGGCCGGCCATGTCCTCGAGGCGCTTGATGCGTTCCTCCATCGGCGGATGCGTGGAGAACAGCTTGCCGATCTTCTCGCCGGCGCGGAACGGGCTGGCGATCATCAGGTGCGCCTGATCGGCCAGCTTCGGGTCGGGCGGCAGCGGCGCCTGCTCGACCCCGCCGGAGATCTTGCGCAGCGCCGAGGCCAGGGCCAGCGGATCGCCGGTGAGTTCGGCGCCCGACTGGTCGGCCTGGTACTCCCGCGAGCGCGAGACGGCCATCCGCACCACGGTCGCCGCGATGGGACCGAGCAGCTGAATCAGCAGCAGCGCGAAGATGTTCCCGCCGCCCTGGCGATTGCCGCCGAACATGTTGGCGAAGAAGGCGAAGTTGGCCAGCGCGGTGATCACCGACGCCATGGCCCCGGCCACACACGAGATCAGGATGTCGCGGTTGTAGACGTGGGACAACTCGTGGCCGAGCACCGCGCGCAGTTCACGCTCGTTGAGGATGTTGAGGATGCCGGTGGTGCAGCACACCGCGGCGTTGCGCGGATTACGACCGGTGGCAAAGGCATTCGGGTTGGCGGTGTCGGAGACATACAGCCGCGGCATCGGCTGGTGCGCGGTGGTCGCGAGTTCGCGCACGATCTTGTACATCACCGGGGCCTGCACCTCGGTGACCGGCACCGCGTGCATGGCCCGCAGCGCCAGCTTGTCGCTGTTGAAGTAGGTGTAGGCGTTGGTGCCCAGCGCGAACAGCAGCGCGATCCAGATCCAGATCGTCGACCCGGTCGACTGGGTGAACAGCGCGCCGATGAACATGATCAGGGCGGTGAAGCCCACCAACAACACGAAAGTCTTGATCCGGTTACCGGTCGGGTGCCAAGTCATCAACGTCCTCCTACCTTGACAGCTGTCAGCTGATTAAACGGCAACCGAGGCACCGAAGTTCCGGGAACGGGACTAACCGTCCCGGTTGACGGTGTAGTTCACCAGCGACGCCAGGGCGTACCGGCCCGGCACATCGGGCAGGTGTTCGAGCTCGGCCAGCGCCTGCTCGGCGTAGTCCCGCACGGTTTCCTTGGCCCTGGCCATGCCCGGGGAGGCCCGCAGCAGGCCCAACGCCTCCGCCAGCACGTCGTCGTCCTCGACGGGCTTCTTCAGCAGTTCCCGCAGCCGCGCGGCGTCGGGACCGTCTTCGCGCAGCGCGTAGAGCACCGGCAGCGTGTGCACGCCCTCGCGCAGGTCGGTGCCGGGCAGCTTGCCCGACTCGTCGGGGTCGCTGTCGATGTCGATGATGTCGTCGGAGATCTGGAAGACCATGCCGACCTGACCGCCGAGGCGGGCCAGCCGCTCGACCTGCTCCTCGGAGGCCCCGGAGAACGTCGCACCGAAGCGGCCCGAGGCCGAGATCAGGCATGCGGTCTTCTCGTACACCACCTTGAGGTAGTGCTCGATGGGATCGGCGTCCTCGGCCGCGCCGCGGGTCTCGCGCATCTGACCGGTGACCAACTCGGCGAACGTGTCGGCGATCACCAGCACCGCGTCCGGGCCCAGCCGCGACACCAGCCGCGATGCCGTCGCGAACAGGTAGTCGCCCGCCAGGATCGCGATGTTGTTGCTCCAGCGCGCGTTGGCGCTGGGCGCGCCGCGGCGAACCTGGGCGTCGTCCATCACGTCGTCGTGGTACAGCGTCGCCAGGTGCACCATCTCGATCACCGCACCGGCGATGGTGACCTCCGGGGCGTCCGGCCGCGGCCCCAGCCCGGCCGACAGCACGGTGAACAGCGGCCGGAACCGCTTTCCGCCCGCGCGGAACAGATGCTGCACCGCCTCGGACATCAGGCCGTCGGATCGGCCGAGTTCGGCCTCCATCAGCTTCTCGATCTGCCCAACCCCGTCGCGGACACTTCGCGCGAAATCGGGGTCCCCGAAGTCCACTCCCGCAACCACGCTCGCCGGCGTCCTCATGCGTCCAACATACTGGGCTTCGTGAACATCTCGGAACCAACCTGCACCGCCCACACCGCCGAGGTGGTTGTGGTGGGTGCCGGACCGGCTGGTTCCGCGGCCGCGGCCTGGGCCGCGCGCGCCGGCCGCGACGTCGTGGTCATCGATTCGGCCACCTTCCCGCGGGACAAGGCCTGCGGCGACGGGCTGACGCCGCGGGCGGTCGCCGAACTCGCTCTGCTGGGTCTGGACGGCTGGCTCGACGAGCACATCCGGCACCGCGGGTTGCGGCTGGCGGGTTTCGGTTCGGCGGTCCAGGTGGACTGGCCGGGCCCGGCATTCCCGTCGACCGGTTCGGCGGTTCCGCGCACCGAACTCGACGACCGGATCCGGCAGGTGGCCGAGGACGCCGGGGCCAAGATGCTGCTCGGCGTGAAAGTCGTTGATGTCGAGCGCGATTCCGCCGGGCGGGTCGACACGCTGGTGCTCTCCGACGGGGCCCGGGTGCGGTGTCGCACCCTGATCGTCGCCGACGGGGCGCGCTCCACGCTGGGCCGGGTGCTGGGCCGGCAGTGGCACCAGGAAACCGTCTACGGCGTGGCGGTGCGCGGCTACCTGGACTCCCCGCGCGCCGACGAGCCGTGGATCTCCTCGGACCTGGAACTGCGTTCCACCGACGGCGCCGTGCTGCCCGGCTACGGCTGGATCTTCCCGCTGGGCAACGGTCAGGTGAATCTCGGGGTGGGTGCGCTGGCCACCGTCAAACGCCCCGCCGACGTCGCCCTCAAACCGCTGATCAGGCATTACGCCGACCTCAAACGCGCGGACTGGGGCTTCGACGGCCCGCCGCTGCGAGTGTCGTCGGCGCTGCTGCCGATGGGCGGGGCGGTGTCCGGGGTGGCCGGACCGAACTGGATGCTGATCGGCGACGCCGCGGCCTGCGTCAACCCGCTCAACGGGGAGGGCATCGACTACGGCCTCGAGACCGGGCGGCTGGCCGCCGATATGCTCGACGTCACCGACCTCTCGCGCGCCTGGCCCGCGGTCCTGCAGGAGCACTACGCCAAGGGGTTCTCGGTGGCCCGGCGGCTGGCGCTACTGCTGACCATCCCCCGTTTCCTCCCCATGACCGGCCCGATCGCGATGCGCTCGACGGCGCTGATGGGCATCGCCGTGCGCGTCATGGGCAACCTGGTGACCGACGAGGACGCCGACTGGGTCGCGCGGGTCTGGCGCGCCGCGGGCGCCGGATCGCGGCGCCTCGACCGGCGTGCGCCGTTCGCGTAGCCATGTCGGCCGGGGTGTATCGGGCGCCGCTGCGGTCTCGCCGCGACGACGTCGACCCCGCGTTGGCCTTTGATCGGGCGATGGCCGTCGGGCTGTGCGGATTCGGCGGTGTCCTGCGGCCCGCCCCGCGCGATCTGGCTACGGCGCTGCGCCTGGCCGCCGAACAGTACGACCCGCGCACCGGCGCGCGCATCGAACGGTTCGCCGCCGTCGCCGTCGGCGCGTTGGTGTGGACCCGGGACCCCGACGGGCTGTTCTGGCTGGGGCAGTTGACCGGGCCGTGGACCTACGACGCCGATCCGGCCGCGGCGACGGCCGATCTGGTGCACGTGCGCAACTGCGATTGGACCGACCGGCCACTGGTCGAGCACGAGGTTCCGGCCGCGGTGCTCGCGACGTTTCGCCGCGGCGGTCGCAATTTTCAGCGCATCCGCGCCGAGTCGGCGGGGCCGGCCTCCGACCGATTGTGGCGGGCGCGCTGAGATCGCCTGCGGTTCAGGCCGACAGGTCGACGCTCACGCCGGCGGTGTCCGTGGGCTCTTCGGCGACGCCGCCGTGGCCCATCTCGCCGCCCAGCAGCGTCGCGGTCATCAACGTGCGCACCCAGGCCCGCGGCTGCGACGCTCCCCCGGCGTCCTCGAACCCGACCAGGCGGCCGATGTCGACGACGACGGCGAAGCCGGCGTGGACCACGATGCGCGCCTCGGCGACCCCGAACTGCGGCCGGACCGCGGTGAGCAACTGCGCCCAGGCCTCCACCGTGGCGCGCTGAATGTTGCGCAGCACCTTGTCATCCGCGGGCGGAAGGTTGATCCGCTCGGTGTGGTAGACGTGGGCCAGTTCCGGGCTCTCGAAGGACCGGGCGATGTAGGCCTCGATGAGGCGGTCCAGCGCCTGCCCCGGATCCGACTCCGCGGCAAGGGTATTGGCGACGTCAGCCGAGACCCGGTCGGCGGCGCGGCGGAACGAGGCGGCCAGGATGTCGGCCTTGCCCGAGAAGTACCGGTAGATACCGGACGCCGGCATGCCGACCGCGCCGGCGATGTCCTCCACGCTGGTCTGGTGGTAGCCGCGGCGGTGGAACAGGATCAGCGACTGACGCAACACGTCCTCGTAGCGGCCGGCGCTGACCTCCGCCGCGGACACGACCGTCTCGCGTGAGACACCTTGGGGCAGTTCGGCATTCAGAACTGTCGCGGCGCGACCGAGCAGCAACTCCCGAAGCTGCGGGTGACCGAGCTGGGCATGGTGGTCGGCCACCGAACCGATGACGCTCAGCGCCGCCGCCGACAACGTCCAGCGCTGCGGTGCGGCCAGCCCCGGCCGCAGTTCCCGCAGCGGCACCTGGATACGCCGGTTCACCGACTTCAACTGGTCCATCAGCAGCACGTGATCGTCGTCGACCAGATAGCGGGCCTGCCGCCGGTACAGCCCGCCCGAGCTGCGGTTGGCCAACGCCGTGTCGATCAGGGCCGTCAGGATCTGATCGCGCAACTGGGCGGGCTCCAACGCGTTCGGTGGCTCCTCGACGAACGCGGTACAGTCCTGCAGCTGAGTTCCCAGCGCCAGGACCGCGTCCCGGAACAACTGGTACTTGCCGGCCGCGTGCCGGTAGAGCGCCGCGGCCGAGATACCGACGCGGGTCGCGATGTCGTCCATGCTCACCGCGTGGTAGCCGGACTCCCCGAAGGCCTCGGCCGCCGCGCGGGCGATCTGGGCCTTGCGGTTACGGGGTCGCCTGCGAACCGAGGACATGGCGGACACGGTAACCCACCCAGGCCCCCGAGGTCAGCTTGCGTGCCGTAGGAACACCGCTCAACATAGATCGCGAGTCATGGCGGTTCGATATGATCGAATAACCCCGCTGACTACTGGCGCAGTCGAGCCAACCGCGCATCGCGGCCACTCGGGGACCCGGCCACCAACTGGCGAATGGTCATTAACTTAGACCTTGCGCGATCGAGCGGACGTGTGACATGCTCCACTCGACCGGGGGGTCGGGCTGTTGCACCCCGGACGCCGTGACTCGATCCGGGAAAGGACGCCATGACCTACGAGCTGCCGGCCACCAAGGGCCCGCTGCGCGACCTCATGGTCCAGGGCGGCTACGTCCTGGGATTCTCGGTCCAAGCGCTCGTCAGCGTCGGGGTCGCGGTGGTCCGGCGGCGGCTGGCCCTCGACGAACTGATCACCCAGACGCTGTTCATCGGCCGGGTCTGCACCGGCCCCGCCCTGCTGCTGATGATGCCGATCGGGGTGTTCATCGCCGTCTCCGTCGGCGAGTTGGCCGGCCGGATCGGCGCCGGCGGCTACTCGGGCGCCGTGGTGGCCTTCATCGTCGTCGGGCAGGCGGCCGCGCTGGTCTGCGCCCTGATGATGGCGGGCGTGGCGGGCTCGGCGATCTGTACCGACCTGGGCTCGCGCAAGATCCGCGAAGAGGTCGACGCCATGGAGGTGATGGGCCTCGACGTCATCGAGCGCCTGGTCGCCCCGCGGCTGATCGCGGCGATCATCGTCTCGGTGGCGCTGTGCGCCATGGTGACCTTCGGCGGCGTACTGGCCTGCTACGCGTACCACATCGGCGTGCAACAACTGCCCGCCGGCAGCTTCCTGGCCACCTTCAGCCAGTACGGCCGGGTCTCGGACTTCGTGATGGCTTTGATCAAGGCCGCCGTCTTCGGCCTGACCGCCACGCTGGTGGCGACCTTCAAGGGCCTGCACGCCAAGGGCGGACCGCGCGGCGTCGCGGACTCGGTGAACGAGGCCGTGGTGCTCGCCTTCGCCCTGGTGTTCATCCTCAACACGATCCTCTCGGCGCTCTACACTGTCGTCGTCCCCGCGGTGGGCAGCTACCGATGACCGCCCTGACCAGCTCGGCACCCCTGCACCACCTGACCCAGCCCGCGGCCGCGGGTTACAACGGGTTGGCCACCATCGGTCAGCACGTCAGCTTCTACGGCAAGGTGCTGGCCTCGCTGCCCTACGCGCTGGTGCGGTACCGCAAGCATTCACTCAGCCAGATCGGCGAGGTCACCTTCGGCAACAGCTCGCTGCTCTCCGGCGGCGGCACCATCGGCATCGTGTTCGCCATGTCGCTGGCCGCGGCGATGATGCTGGGCGTCGAGACCCAGCGCGGCCTGGACCTGGTCGGGATGAACACGCTGTCGGGCATGCTCGCCGCGGTTGCGAACACCCGCGAGCTGGCCCCGGTGGTGGTGGCAATCGCGTTGGCCGCCAAGGTCGGAACGGGTTTCACCGCACAGATCGGCGCCATGCGGATCTCCGACGAGATCGATGCGCTCGACGCGATGGCGCTGCGGTCCATCCCGTTCCTGGTGGGCACCCGCGTGATCGCCGCCGTGGTCTGCGTGATCCCGATCTACATGATCGGCCTGCTGGCCAGCTACCTGTCGACGCGCACCGTGGTGGTGTTCTTCAACGGTGCCTCGCCGGGCACCTACGACTATTTCTTCCACCTCGCGCTGGGGCCCCAGGACCTGCTGTATTCGGGGATCAAGGCGATCGTGTTCGCCGTCGTCGTCGCGCTGGTGCACTGCACCTACGGCTATTTCGCCTCCGGCGGCCCCGAGGGCGTGGGCCAGGCCGCCGGCCGGGCGCTGCGCACCGCCATCCTGGCCATCGGCGTGCTCGACGTCCTGCTGACCTTCGCGCTGTGGGGTCTGGTTCCCGAGATCCCGGGGATGGGGGTGTGATGCTCGGCCGAAAGACACGGGGCCGCAGGCCCTTCCTGCCGGGCCGTCCCTGGCTGGCGGTGCGCGGCCTGATCGCCGTCGCGGTCGCCGGAGTCGTGGCCGCGGTCCTCGTCGGCCGCGCCACCGGCAGCCTCGACCCCACCGGCGACGTGTTCGTCGGCGTGCCGGCCTCGGCCGGGCTGATCACCACCGCCGCGCCGGTGCGCTATCACGGGGTCAACGTGGGCCGCATCGCCGAAATCCAGTCCGGCACCGAGACTTCGCGCGTGCGCCTGGCCATCGATCGCGACAAGCTGCCGCTGATCCCCGCCACCGTGGTGGCCCGCATCGTGCCGCGCACCTTCTTCGGCGACATCTACCTGCAACTCGCCGACCGCGCGGACCAGGCCGGCACCGCCGCACCGCTGAGCGCCGGCACCACCATCTCCATCGACGACAGCGCCGACGCGCTGGCGCTCTACGACGTGTTCACCAAGATCGTCGACGTCTTCTCCACGCTGCAGCCCGAGAAGATGCAGACCGCGCTCACCGCGGTCAGCCAGGCGCTGCGCGACCGGGGCTCCGAGATCGGTTCCACCATCGACAATCTCAGCGCGGCCTCGTCGGTGCTGACCCCGACCGTCACGCAGTTCCTGGACACCACCCCGCAGTTCCGCGACGTGATGAGCGCCCTGCACACCGCGACCCCCGACATCCTGACCACCCTGTCGGCCGCCACCAACGTCTCGGAGCGCCTCGCCGACGACAGCGCCGCCTTCGGGGCGGCCCTGGGCGAGATGGCCGGCCTGGG
>Ga0265293_10002179_pt1 | contig 40419 bp, 37 predicted proteins | sample Munlanlewell138R_FD_192505 | JGI IMG/M metagenome (GOLD analysis project Ga0265293, IMG submission 192505) | Leachate microbial communities from a municipal landfill in Southern Ontario, Canada - Leachate well 138R | ecosystem: Engineered > Solid waste > Landfill > Unclassified | place: Canada...
CTCTAATTGTTCATGGTTTAATTGATAACGTTGGCCCCTTACGCCGTAAACTTATTCGGCGTGGATTTAATTTTAAAACCGAATCAGCGATTGAAGTTGTCGCTAACTTAATTGAAGAAAATTTAATAAATGGTGTTAAAAGTCTTGAAGCCTTACGTGAAGCAGTCTTATTAATTGAAGGAAGTTACGCGGTCGTTGCCGTCTTTAAAAAAGAAGAAGACCGTATTTACTTTGCTAAAAACATCACCCCAGTAACGATTGGGCGCAAAAATGGCACGATGATGATTACGGATGACTTTGCGTCAATTGCCAATGAAGCGCAAGAATATTATTATCCAAATGATGGTGAGATTGGCTTTATTACCAAAGACTCGCTTGAAGTTTATAATCTTAAACTTGAGCAACAAGAAGCAGTATTCACCGTTACTTCGGTAAGTGAAGAATCGTTAGAATTAGGTAATTATCCACATTATATGCTTAAAGAAATTGAAGAAGCACCGCGAGTGATCAAACGACTCGTAAACCAATATTTTGATGGCGTTAAATATCGTTTTGAAGATGCCCTTATTGAAAGAATCTATGAGGCGGATAACATTATTTTTATTGCCGCGGGCACGAGTTATAATGCTGCGCTTATCGGGCAACGATATTTAAGGACATTAAATAAAAAAGTTGATGTGTTTATCGCTAGTGAATGGCATTTTTATCCGTATCAATCCGGAGAAAAGCCGCTTTATGTTTTAATATCACAATCGGGTGAAACGGCTGATGTTTTAAAATGTCTGGAAGTTATTGAATCATATAACGGCGATGTTTTAGCAATTACAAATACTGAAGTGTCTTCCCTTTATCGGCGCGCTGATTATCGTTTACTTTTACATGCCGGTACGGAAGTAAGTGTAGCAAGTACGAAAGCTTATATTGCCCAAATTACTTTGTTAACACTTCTTTATGCTCGTATCGCTAATAAAGTAACGACGATTACCGCCTTAGATAAAGTTATTAAGGCGATTAATGAACTTATTAAAAGTCGCGATGAAATTAAAGCGATTGCCGCAGACTTTGCTGACGCAAAAGACGTCTTTTATTTAGGACGCGGCTTTGATTATGATGTGGCGGTCGAAGCACAATTAAAAATGAAAGAAACAACATACATTCACGCGGAAGCTTATGCAGGTGGTGAGTTTCTCCACGGTCCCGTCGCCTTAGTGACAAAAGGATTACCGGTGGTCGTCTTTATTAGTGATGAAGTCGCGGTCGAAGCAATGCGCGAAGTAATTGTTGAATTAGAAAAACGCGAAGCTAATGTCATTGTTTGTTCTGCCTTACCGTTTGCTGTAAAAAGCGATCGCTTCTCGACGAAAACAATCGTTAAGGTGTATCATAGCCCAATTGTCTTTGCCGTATTTGGGCAATACTTAGCATATTACACCGCAATTGCCCTTGGTCGTAATGTAGACCGGCCCCGTAATTTATCAAAGGCGGTCCGTGGCCGTGATGTTTAGTAAAGCTTTAGACTTTCGTTTTATGCTCTTTGAATATTATAAAGAGCTGCGCATAAATGAAACTGAACTTGTAGTGTTACTTTTCATTGAGCATCTTTTGCAAAAAGAAACGACATTAATTACACCGGATTTAGTAAATCTTCAATCAAACATTGATATTAAAGTTATTGATGAAACGATGGTTAAATTAGTAAGTAAAGGGTTAATTGAATTTACGATGAAAGATGGGAAAACGATTACGTCTTTAAATCCTTTACGAAAAAAGTTACAAATGCTTTTTGCCTTAGAATATGAACAAAATAAGGAAAATGATACGAGTGAATTTACATCACAAGTTGAAGAAATATACACTCTCATTCAACAAAAGTTTGGTCGTTCCTTATCAGCGGTCGAATTACAAACAATTAACCACTGGTTTTCATATGGTTATTCTGTGCTGATGATTAAAGATGCGGTCGAAGAAACAATCAAACGGAAGCGATACTCAATTCGTTCGATTGATAAAGCGCTCCTTAAACTGGCCACTGTTGTTGATTATGCGACTGAAGGCCATACCGCACAAGACGCGACTTATCGCAAAAACATTAAAGAAACATTAGAAAAAGTAAGCAAAGATATTAAAGATGACGATAGCGAATAAGACAATAATCTTTAATTTTCTCGATGAATATTATCCTGATGTAAAGGGTGAACTTTTATATTCTAAAGACTACGAACTTTTAATTGCTGTCGTTTTAAGTGCGCAGGCTACCGATAAGGCGGTAAACATTGTAACGCGCAAATTATTTAGTGACTATCCAACATTTGAAACATTAATCACTGTAAAAGAAGCTGAATTTGCAGAGTATTTCCGCACTTTAGGGCTTTTTCGCAATAAGGCTAAACATGTTTATAATCTCGTGCAAATCTTACATAAAGAGTATAAAGGAGTCGTACCGGCCGCTAAAGAAAAGTTAATGACACTCCCCGGTGTTGGAATCAAAACTGCTAACGTAGTAAGAGCCGAATTATTTAAAATTCCCGAGATTGCCGTTGACACGCACGTTAGTCGTATCGCAAAGCGGCTTGGTTTTGCAGACTTTAAAGATGATGTAACGATTATTGAAAAGAACCTGCGGCGGCGGATTCCTAAAGCTCGATGGATTAAAACACATCATCAAATGATTCACTTTGGCCGTTATTTTTGTAAAGCGCAAAGTCCCCGCTGTAAAGAGTGTCCACTTGTAAAAGTTTGTGTTGAACCAAATAAAAATTTATAAATTAAATAGTTTTATAACTGCTGGTAAATAATCAAGAATTGGATTTAATTTTAAAGGGACGAGAATCCCTTTTTCTTTAAATGTTTGGTAAGGAATAGATTTACGTCCTTCTCCACGATAAGCAGCGATAACATCACTCGCGGGTAAGACATAATATTCATCAAAAGCGGTAAATTGGACAATAAAGAACGCAATTCCCCCATGCCGAATGACATTTTCAAGGTGGGTTATTTGGTGTTCGTAGATATTATTTAACGGGAAACTAGTCTTTAGCCTTGTACTTTTTGCTTCAAAGTCAAAATAACGATTTTTGTAGACGCCATTAAAGTCGGTGGTTGATTGTTTTTCAAAGTAAGCATTTGTTATTTTAGCCCCTTTAGCGTAATCAATTTTTACGACATTAATTGGGGTGGGGCGTTTAGTAATTAAGGCAATATCATTCATCAAATAATAATCATTAGCAGCACTGATTAACTTTTCTAGTTCCATGCCACGATTAGCAGCGCTTGATTTTGCCCTTACGTTATTTGTTTTTACTTTTTTTGTGCCATCAGGGTATTTAACCATTACTCAATTTCTTCTTGTAAATAATGATAAAGGTCATCATAATTCACACTCTCTCCTGCTTTAATTTTTTGGAGCAACTTTTTAATGGGTCGGGCGACATTGTTCGCGTTTAAGAGCACTTGCGCGTAACGTTCTTTGACAATGTCGGTATTTTTAAAGAGCTCATTATATAAATACGCCAGCATGAGGGCATCATTTAACGGATCATGTAAAGGTTCGATCGGTGCAATGTTAAAAAGTTTACATAGATTCGCTAAAGAAAGGGTGTTATTATTATCGTCTTTTACGTATTGATTTATTAAACCACTAAGGTCTAAATTATTTTTTAAGATGGTAGTGACAATGCCGTGATCTGCTTCAGGAGTGTAAAGTAACGATTGTTTTAAAATCCTTAAATCATGGGTGCCAAAGGTAACAAACTTTGATTTACTGAAGTTAGAGCCGACATATTTTTTAAATTGCGGAAGCACTTCATCGAAGCCTAAACCTTCTTTTGCGAGTAAGTCACTAGTAATACCGGTTAATTCTTCGACAATTCGTCCGACATTATGTTTTGAAAGCACATATTTTTTAAAACCGGGAAACAATTTTTTAATTGTTCCGTCTTTATTAAGCGTTGCTTTAACCGCACCGATGCCGATCATTTCGTGGGTGAACTGCGTTCCTTCTAAATCAAGGAATATTATTTGCTTCCGGCCTTGGATTTGTTTCTTCAATTTTTTCATACGATAAAATTATACCATAGGTTAAATAATGGTGGTGCAGTTAGTTGATTAAGGTTATATTTACATATATAATATGTATGCGAGGTGACCCATGGCAGAAAAAAGTGTTTTAGATTCCGAAAAAATATTAAAGAAAAAGTTCAATGCAAAAAATGGTGGCTATGATGCCCTGGAAGTTGATGAATTTTTTGACCAAGTACGGGCTGACTATGATGCTTTTAATGCCCAAATAAAAGAATTAGAACGGCAAATTAAACGTTTTGAACAGTTAAATGCTAAAAACGTAAACCTCGAAGCGCTTAATTTACAACTATCACGAAAAGTTAAAGAATTAGAACGGCTTGTCGCTAAAGGCGGGACCGCGATGGAAAACTTACGGAAAATTGATAAATATGAGCGCCAACTTTGGGCCCTTGGTGTGGACCCAAGTAAAATAAAATAAAACAATTCGATCTGGATAATTGCTGGTACATTTGTATTAGAGGAAAGTCCATGCTCGCACTTGCTGCGATGCAAGTAGTGATTGCGCTAGCGGAAAAAATAACGCTAGGTATAGAGGAGTCTATAACGGCGAAGAATGACCTAAGTCCTTGGATATGGTCGGCCTTCCTAAGGTGCCACAGTGACGAAGTTAAGGGGAAACTCTTAAGTGGAACGTTGGTAAACCCCGCAAGCGAGAAACCTAAATTTGGTAAGGGAAATGGCAAAGAAGAAATGAATTTGCTGCCATATGTGAAAGCATAGATAAATAATTATCCACGACAGAACATGGCTTACAGGATCGAATACTCACCAAAGGAGCATTATGAATTTACCGAATAAACTTACAACTATTCGTATGGCACTTGTCATTATTTTAATAGCGCTTTTACTTATTCCTTCATCGTGGTTTAACGCGAGTACACCAACAATATTCTCCCAAGTTTATTTACGTTATTTTATTGGGGCGATTATTTTTCTAATCGCTGCAATTACCGACTATTTTGATGGATATTTAGCTCGTAAGATGAATTTAGTGACAAATTACGGTAAGTTTATGGACCCGATTGCTGATAAATTATTAGTTAATTCGGTCCTTATTATTTTAGTTAATCCGCAAAGTGCGTATGTTAATCAAATAAGTATTCCCGTTATTTTTGTCGTCTTAATGATTGGGCGCGATATTGTAGTGGATGGTTTCCGTCTTGTCGCTGCCGGGCAAAATAAAATTCTTGCGGCAAATATATTTGGTAAACTAAAAACAGTTTTACAAATGATTGCGATTGTCCTTTATTTATTAAATGACTGGCCGTTTACTAATCAATTAACGAACCCGATGTTCCCCTATGTTAGTTTTATCTTTATGGCGCTAGCGACTTTTGTATCACTACTTAGTGGTGCCATTTATATTGGACAAAACATCAGTGTCATTAAGGAGATGTAATGAAAACACAAAAAGTGATTCAAAAACTTATTGATTTAAATATTACAATCGGCAGTGTCGAATCATTTACGGGCGGTCTATTCGCGGCTACGCTTGTTAATTATCCTGGAGTTTCTAAAGTTTATAAGGGAAGTATTGTTTCCTATTCAAATGAAGTAAAGCATAAAGTATTAAAGATTAAAGAATCGGACTTAAAGAAATACGGCGCAGTATCAAGTTATGTTGCCCTTATGATGGCGCGTAACGGAAAAAAACTTTTAGATGTTGATTTTTGTTTTGCCTTCACCGGAAATGCGGGCCCAACCGCGGACAATCTTAATGTAGGGGAAGTGTTTATTGCTCTCATATATGGTGAAGACGAAATCTTAGAACATTTTAAAATAAAAGGGGACCGCCAAAAAGTGCGCACCGAAGCTTGTGAGCGCGCTATTAATATATTAGAACGTGTCCTAGAAAATTATAAATAGTTGTAATTATAAATAAGGAGAAACATTATGGCCAAAAAAGAAGATGCAAATATTTTACAAGAAACACTAAAGGAAATTGAAAAGTCGTTTGGTAAAGGGGCGATTATGAAATTAGGAGAACGTCCCGTTATTAATGTTGACGTTATTCCAAGTGGTTCGCTTTTAATTGATAAAGCGTTAGGAGTTGGTGGCTACCCTAAAGGCCGGATTATTGAAATCTATGGTCCAGAAAGTAGTGGTAAAACAACACTAGCACTCCACGCGATTGCCGAATGTCAAAAAAAAGGTGGACAAGCCGCTTTTGTTGACGCCGAACACGCTATTGATCCAGTTTACGCTAAAAATCTTGGTATTAATATTGATGAACTCATTTTAGCGCAACCAGATTCCGGCGAACAGGCGTTAGAAATTGTTGTCCGTTTAGCAGAAAGTGGTGTTATTGATTTAATTATTGTCGATAGCGTTGCCGCTCTTGTTCCGGAAGCGGAATTAACTGGGGAAATGGGGGACAATCAAGTTGGCTTACAAGCACGCTTAATGTCAAAAGCAATGCGCAAACTCGCCGGTGTTTTAAATAAAGCTGAATGTACAGTTATCTTTATTAACCAACTGCGGGAAAAAGTTGGGGTAATCTACGGTAACCCCGAAGTTACTTCCGGTGGTCGGGCCTTGAAATTCTATGCTTCAATTAGAATTGATATTCGTCGCGGTGAAGCCATTAAGCAAGGACCACGCCTCATTGGCAACCAAGCCAAAATTAGAATTGTTAAAAATAAAGTTGCCCCACCATTTGCCGCTTGTGAAATCGATATAATTTACGGCAAAGGCATTTCTAAGATTGGTGAAATTCTTGAGTTATCAGTTGAAAATGGGCTTATTAAAAAGTCCGGTAGCTGGTATGAACATGATGGTTCAAAAATTGGTCAAGGGAAAGAAGCAGCGCAAAATTATATTTTAGAACGTCCTGAATTATATAAAGCACTCGAAGAAGCAATTCGCAATAAATAAAAAAGATAACAAAAACTTAAGTTTTATAATGAGACTTAAGTTTTTTTATTGGCAAAAAGCACTTTTTTAATTTGTCGCTTCACTTAAGAATGTAATTACTTTAATTACAGATAAAAAGTTGTTATAATCTAAATGCACATATAGTGCTTTCACCTAAACGAGAAGTTAGGTTATTAATCCACTTTATTGAATCTAATATATATAGTAATTAAAAACATTAATGATATAACTTTCTTTGTTAGGTAAATAAGTTATTTAAGTTTGTAAACTTTTCAAACAAAAAAATTACGAAATTAACGAAAGAAGGAACAAAAAAATGGAATTTTTGTATTATGGACTCTTCCTTCTTCTCGGACTTGCTCTTGGGATTGGACTATTTTTCCTTATCCCCGCTTTTAAAGCTAAACAAGCATTCGCCAAATCGCAAAAAACAATTAAAGAAGCCGAAATTAAAGCTGAACACATTGTTAAAAATGCCGAACTAGATGCAAAACAAATACTTTATGAAGGTAAACAAGAGTTAGAAAAGACCGGGAAAGAACGGCGTGCCCAAATTAGAGAACTTGAAAGACTCCTCAGTGATCGTGAAAAAGCAGTTGAACGGCGCGATCAATTATTACTTAGCAAAGAGCAATCGCTTGATGCTCGACATGAAAACTTAAGTGTCAAATTAAAAGATGTTGAAGAAACACGCAAAGAACTGCAAATTAAGATTGATTCTATTATTGGGGAACTTGAAAAAGTCGCCCAGATGAGTGTGAGCGAAGCGCGTGATGAACTATATCAACGCGTCGACGCAAAACTCGAAAAAGAAATCGCCTTATACATTAAGCAACGGGAAGACGAAGCAGATGCGCACGTGAATGAAAAAGCGCGCGATATTTTAGCAAACACCATTGCCCGTTATAGTCAAGAAGTAACGACTGAACGAACAGTCAGCGCTGTTTCTTTACCAAATGACGAAATGAAAGGACGTATTATTGGCCGTGAAGGACGGAATATTCGCTCCTTAGAACAATTACTAGGTGTTGATATTTTAATTGATGATACGCCAGAAGTAATTACTGTTTCGTGCTTTGATCCGATTAGACGGGAAACCGCGCGCCGGACAATTGAAATTTTAGTCAAAGATGGCCGCATTCAACCAAGTCGGATTGAAGAAGTCGTCGCTAAAGCTAAAGAAGAACTTGATGAAATTATCGTAAAAGCTGGTAAAGATGCCTTAGCAGAACTTGGAATTCCTAACGTCCACCGTGATATGATTCCATTTATCGGCCGGTTAAAATATCGGACGTCTTATGGGCAAAGTGCGCTTAAACATAGTATTGAAGTTGCCCATCTTTGTGGTATTATGGCCGCGGAACTTGGTCTTGATGTAACACGGGCAAAAAGAGCGGGATTATTCCATGACATTGGTAAGTCCGCTGACTTCGAGCTTGAAGGAAGCCACGTTGAAGTTGGGGCCCGGCTCGCCAAAAAATATAATGAGCCAGATTACGTCATCGACGCGATTGAAAGTCACCACGGTGATAAAGAATCACGCTTTATTTTTAGCCAACTAGTCATTGCGGCTGATACTTTAAGTGCGGCAAGACCAGGGGCGAGAACCGAAACTTTAGAAAACTATATTAAAAGGCTTGAGCAATTAGAAGCCATTTGTAAGTCTTATGACGGCGTGCAAACAAGTTACGCTATGCAAAGTGGACGTGAAGTTCGCGTTATGGTGTATCCTGATAAAATTGATGACGTCATGGTTAATAAATTAGTGCGTGACATTCGGGAACGCATTGAAAATGAAATGACGTATCCCGGACAAATTAAAGTGTCGGTTATTCGCGAATACCGCGCTAGTGATGTAGCAAAATAATGGTAAAGATACTTTTTATTGGTGATATAGTCGGAAAAGCCGGGCGAGCAACCCTCGCCCATTTTCTGCCTTTACTCCAAGCCGAACATAACTTTGATCTAGTAATCGCCAATGGTGAAAATGTTACTCATGGCCGTGGCCTTAATAAGAAGCATTATTTAGAATTGTCAAAACTTGGGGTTGATGTCTTTACACTTGGTAACCACTTTGATGACCGTGAAGAGTTACGCAATTACATTGAAGATTATAATAATATCGCGCGTCCTTTGAACTTGATCGCTAATTATCCTGGCGAGGGTTCCGTTGTCGTTGAAACGAAAAAAGGCATTAAAGTGCGCGTTACGAACATTTTAGGGCAAGCATTTATGAAAGAAATTATTACAAGTCCCTTACTTGCGCTTAAGCTTGTGAACGCTGAGAGTGAACCAATGATTCATATTGTCGATTATCACGCTGAAGCCACCGCTGAGAAAATGACAATTGCGTGGGAGTTTGATGGCACGATAAGTGCGCTCCTTGGTACGCATACGCACGTGCAAACCCGGGACGCCCGTTTACTTTTAAAAGGTACAGCCTATATTAGTGATGTGGGCATGACTGGATCTTATAACGGGGTAATTGGTGCGGAACGAAATTCGGTTATTCAAAAAGTGTGGTTTGATAATAAAGTACGCTTTAATTATGAAGATGAAGACCCCCATTACCAATTCAGCGCCGTTATCTTAGAAATTAATGAAGAAACATTTAAAACCGAAAAAATAACACCAATATACGAATTATGGAGAAAAGATGAGCAATAAGATTGTTAAAAACTTACCGTCAATGCTTAAAGCACGTAATCGTCGACCACGGATCATTGATTATGAGGCATTTACTTTAGATATTCCCCCGAGTGTTAGTGAAAAACTAAAAGGGAAACATTTTCTAATCCGTACTTTTGGCTGTCAGGCAAATATTCGCGATGAAGAATCAATGGCCGGACTTTTAACGGTCGCCGGTATGGAACGGACCGAAGAATTAAGTAAGGCAAGTTTAATCATTTTAAACACATGCGCAATTCGTGAAAACGCTGAACATAAGCTTTTTGGCCAAGTCGGTAACTTAAAAGCACTTAAAAGCGCAAATAAAGATTTAATTATTATTATTTCAGGATGCATGGTGCAACAAGAAAGTGCGCTTGAAAAATTAAAAAAATCGTATCCCCAAGTCGATATTTTTATGGGCACAAACTCGATTCATAAATTACTCGGTCTTTTAGCGATGAATATTGAACATAAAAAGAAAGTGTTTGATATTACAAGTGATGACATTACGGTTTATGAAGAAGTACCGGTTAAGCGGATTGCGGCCCACAAAGCATTTGTAAATATTACATTTGGCTGCGATAAGTTTTGCACATATTGTATTGTGCCTTATACGCGTGGTAAAGAAAGATCACGGAAGCCAAGTGATATTTTGAATGAATGTAAGATTCTTGTTAATTCTGGTTATCAAGAAATTACTCTAGTCGGCCAAAACGTTAATGCTTATGGCCTTGATTTAAAAGATGGGACGACCTTTAGTTACATTTTAGAAGAAGTTGCTAAACTTGGTATTCCGCGTTTACGCTTTATTACTTCTCACCCATGGAACTTTGATGATCAAATGATAGAAGTAATCGCTAAGTATCCAAATATTATGAAAAAGATTCATTTGCCCTTACAAAGTGGGAGTGATGAAATATTAAGACTGATGGGCCGCCGTTATACGGTTGATGATTATTTGACACTAGTAAATAAGTTACGAGCGAAAATGCCACATATTGCCCTTACAACCGATATTATTGTTGGTTTCCCAAATGAATCAGAAGAACAATTTTTAAAAACCTTAGAAGTTGTTAATAAAGTAAATTATGCGAGCGCTTTTACTTTTATTTATTCCCCTCGCACTGGTACACCAGCAGCGCGAATGGTTGATAATATAAGTGATGAAGTAAAAAGTGAACGCTTTAATCGGCTTAAAAAGCTTGTTGATAAACAAACCGCGGACGACGCTAAAAAGTACTTAGACCAAGAATTATACATTTTAGTCGATGGTGCAAGTAAGAAGGATCGCACCGTTTTAAGTGGTTATACCGAAAGTGATAAAGTCGTACACTTTAAAGGTCCGCGTTCTTTAATTGGCACAATTGTCAAAGTAAAGATTATTGAAGCGCGTACTTTTGCCTTAAAAGGAGAACTTATAAGTGACGGAAATTGATAAGGCGCTGGAAAACTTATTAAGTGCCCTTCAAGAAGACCCTACTTTCATAGAATTTGAAAAGGCGAGAAACTTAGTAAATAGTGATGAATATTTAAAAGAAACTGAGGTAGAACTTCGCAGTTTACAAAAGAAAATGACGCAAAATGTAATGGATAAAGCATTACATCAACAATATAAAACGAAATATGAAGCATTAAAGAAAGCCTATGATGAACATCCGTATGTTTTAAATTATAATGCGCTTTTAAATGATGTAAATGACATGCTTTTAACCATCAAAACAATAATTGAATAACCAGCTTACCATAATATGGTAAAATATCTTTATGGAAAAAGATAAAAAAATAGTTTATACACCGATGATCGAACAATATTTAAGTATTAAACGGGAAAACCCGGGCATTTTAATTATGTATCGCCTTGGTGATTTTTATGAGTTCTTTTTTGAAGATGCAGAAATTGTTAGTAAAGAATTACAAGTTGTTTTAACTAAAAAAGCGGCAGGTAATAATCGAAAAATTCCGATGTGCGGCATTCCCCATCACGCCTACGCCCCCTATCTTGCAAAGCTAATTGATGCTGGCCATAAAGTGGGAATTGTTGAACAAGTCGAAGACCCAAGTAGCGCCAAAGGCATTGTTAAGCGGGAAATTGTACAAATTGTAACCCCTGGTTCAATTGTTGATTTTGAAGATAGTGAACATAACTTTATCGTTGCTGTTGATGCATTACTTGAGGGGTTTAAGATAAGTTACGCTGATGTTTCAACGGGTGATATTTTTGTTTCATCTCTACCGCGTGAAGATACAACCCTAGTTAACTATTTAACCGGACTTAATGCCCGTGAAATAGTAGTGTCTCCTACCTTTAGTGATAAACTTTTAGGAACGATCAAAACGAACCTTAATATTGTTATCTCCTTTGAAGATAACGTTGTTATCCCCTCCCTTTATAATGATCTTTTTATTGATGTTCAAGATAAAGGTGAAAAAGAAGTTGCCGAGCGGTTAGTAAGTTATCTTACAAAGACAAAGAAGCGTAATCTGTCATATTTTAAACCAATAAAGGTTGCAAAAACTGCGCAATTTTTACAAATTGATGCTTTCTCTCGTCTCAATCTAGAATTAACAAGAACAGTGCGTAGTGATTCAAAATATGGGTCTCTCTTTTGGTTACTTGATGAAACAACAACTGCGATGGGACGGCGCAAGCTTAAAGATTTTATCGTGCGGCCGTCGCGTGATATTGAAGAAATAATTCGCCGACAAAATATTGTTAACACCTTTATTGTTAATTATATTTCACGGGCAGAAATTAAGGACCACTTTAAAAGTATTTATGACTTAGAAAGAATTGTTGCCCGCATTGCCTTTGGTAGCGCCAATCCCCGTGATTTACTACGATTAAAATCATCACTAGTTTCCTTGGAGACTGCGCGCCGCATCCTTGGTAAAATTCGTGAACCAGAATTAAGCCAATTATATGATGAACTAGCGAGCAACAAAAATATCATTAACCTTATTGACCGCGCCATCAGTGAAGAGGCACCACTCCAAATAAGTGGTGGCGACATCTTTAAATATGGCTATTATGAACCGCTTGATGAATTAATTGATTTAGCCCATGGCGGTAAAAAATGGATTAATGCGTTTGAAGAAAAAGAAAAAGAACGCACCGGAATTAAAAACTTACGGGTTGGTTATAACCGAGTCTTTGGGTACTTTATTGAAGTTAGTAATAGTAATCTTGATCTCGTGAAAGATGAATTTGGTTATGTGCGTAAGCAAACGACGAAAAACGGGGAACGCTTTATTAATGATGCGCTTAAAGCCCAAGAAACATTAATTTTAAGCGCTGAAGAAAAACGCCAACAAATGGAAAAGGAACTGTTTAATAGCTTATTAAGTGAACTTCAAAAAGCGACGCGTATGTTACAAAAAACGGCGGATGCTGTTAGTGAGATTGATGTTTATTTAGCGTTAGCGGAAGTCGCCGTTAATAATTCATTTGTACGCCCCACGTTTAATAATGACCGCGTTATTGAAATTAAAAATGCTCGCCATCCCGTTTTAAGCAAACTATTAAAAGACCATGCCTTTGTCGCTAATGACATAATTCTTGATGAAAATACGGATGTTTTAATTATTACCGGGCCGAATATGGGTGGGAAATCTACTTTAATGCGTCAATTAGCGCTTATTGTTGTAATGGCACAAATTGGCAGCTTTGTACCAGCGGATAAAGCATCACTTATGTTATTTGATCAAATATTTACTCGTATTGGGGCAAGTGATGATTTAATAAGCGGGCAATCTACTTTTATGGTGGAGATGATTGAAGCAAATTACGCGTTACGAAAAGCAACGAGTAATTCACTTTTACTTTTTGATGAAATTGGTCGGGGGACGTCTACGTATGATGGAATGGCACTTGCTTATGCCATGCTTGAATACATCGCCAAAGTTTTAAAAGTTAAAACGCTATTTAGTACCCACTATCATGAAATCACAACAATTGAAGAACATTATTCAAATATCAAAAATATTCATGTTGAAGTAAAAGAAATTGAAAGTAATGTAACCTTCCTTTATAAAATCAAAGAAGGACCGATGAATAAGAGTTACGGTATTAATGTGGCCCGTCTTGCTGGGCTACCGCTTGAAATACTAAGTAACGCGCAAAATCATTTACATACATTTAGTAGTGAAGCTAAAGATGGTCCCAAAGTTATTGAAGAGTACGTCCCATTAAAACCACTTTGGTATCAACAACTTGAAAATCTTAAAATTGAAGAGATGACACCACTCGAAGCCTTAATATTATTGAAGAAAATTAAAGATGAGGGATTTAAATAATGGCGCGCATTACTTTACTTGATAATGAACTCGCGAACCAAATAGCGGCCGGTGAAGTCATTGAAAGACCAGCCTCCGTCGTTAAAGAGTTAGTCGAAAATAGTTTAGATGCAGGAGCAACTAAAATTGATGTTTTTATGTATGAAGCCGGCCGGCGAAAGATTATTGTTCAAGATAACGGTAGCGGCATTCCCAAAGATCAACTTTCGCTCGCCTTTGAACGGCACGCAACGAGTAAAATTCATAGTGCCTTTGATTTATTCCGTATTAATACGCTCGGTTTCCGTGGTGAAGCTTTACCAAGTATTGCTTCAATTTCCAAAGTAACAGTCGATACGGCAATTAAAGGGGGAAGCGGCACAAGTGCTACGCTTATTGAAGGTGAATTCAAAATGAGTGCGAGTCCAACGAGTGCCGGTACCAAAATAACGGTCGAAGAATTATTTTATAATACCCCGGCGCGCCTTAAATATTTAAAATTAGATTACACTGAAAACGCTGTAACAATCGATGTTTTAACTAAAATTGCCCTGGCGCATCCTGATGTCAGTTTTAGTTTATCGTTTGATGACAAGTTACGCTTTAAAACAAGTGGCCGTAATGATTTAAAAGAAACTATAATGAATATTTATGGTTTAAATCATGTTAAAAATTTATTACCAATTTCGTTTGCGACTTCAGATTTTAAAGTAAGTGGATACTTAGGAAATACGAACTTAGTGCGCGCTAATCGCTATGGCATTATTACAAACCTTAATGGGCGTAATGTGTATATGCCGAAAGTGCAAGCAGCAATTATTGAAGCCTATCACGGCTTTATTGCGCCTACACGCTTTCCGTTTGTTATATTAAATTTTGAAATTGAACCTGAGCTAGTGGACGTTAATGTCCATCCTACTAAAAAAGAAGTGCGTTTTTCCAAAGAAGGAAGTTTAAAAGAAGCACTTATTAAAAATATTCCGCTTGCACTAAGGCGCGAAGAATTTATTCCCCAAGAGGCTTATTTTAAAGAGACACCACCCCCTACAGAGGACCAAAAAGAAGAGCATTTTGATCAAATTATGCTTGATTTGCCGCGTAGTGAACTTTTTAATGATTCCTTACCAATAAGTGAACGACCACTTGAAGAATTAGAAAAAGTGCAATCAATAACACCGAAAAGTGAATTATTAAAAGGTATTACCCCACTTGCCGCTATTCATAATACGTACATTATTTGTGAGATTGAAGATGGGGGCTTTTGGCTGATTGACCAACATGCGGCCCATGAACGTATTAATTATGAAAAGTTTCAAAACATATTAAATAAAACGTTGAATACAAGGCCATTACTCGTTCCGGAATTATTTACGTTTTCGCATAGTGAAATGGCTTATTTTACGCCTGAAGTATTAAATATTTTAAAGCAAGTCGGAGTCGAAGTTGAACATTTTGGCGCTAATACAATTCGCGTTACCGCTGTACCCCATTATAGTGAGGCTTATGATGAGAAAATATACATTCAAGATATTATTGAGCAAGTTTTAAATAATAAAAGATTAAATCCACAACTTTTACGTACAAACGCTATTGCCACCATGGCGTGTAAAGCATCTATTAAGGCAAGACATCGCTTAACAATCTATGAAATGAGTCATTTAATAAGTGAACTTTTAGCGTGCGAGAATCCATATAGTTGTCCCCATGGCAGGCCAACCATTATTAAATTTAATAAATATGAATTAGAAAAAATGTTTAAACGGACGGGAACATGATTATTGTAATTGGTGGCGTTACCGCTAGTGGTAAAAGTGATTTAGCGTTTAAACTTGCAAAAGCAATTAACGGCGTTATTATTAATGCCGATGCTTACGCTATTTATAAAGAGTTGAATATCGGAACGGCAAAACCGAGCCTGGAGGAATTAAATAGTGTTCCCACGTATCTTTTCAATATTATTAACTTAAATGAAAACTATTCAATCTATAATTATCAACAAGATGCGCGGGCTATTATAAAAAAATATGAAAACACAAATACTCCCCTTATTTTTGTTGGAGGAAGTGGCTTATATATAAGAGCCGCGCTTCATGATTACACTTTGGAACCTGAAGACCCAGAACCTATAATTGATGATTCAAGAATTAGTAATCTTACCTTATATCAAAAATTACTGCTACTCGACAGAGCCGCTGCTTCAAAAATTCACCCGAATAATCGCCGCCGAATACTTCGAGCGTTAGCGATCTTAAAAAAACGGGGTGATTTTGAAAAACACGCGGAACAAAAAAGAGCTAAAATACCGCTTTATCCCTATATTATGGTGACACTTGACGCTGATCCTTTACTACTTGAAAATAGAATTAGAAGGCGCACTAAAAAGATGCTTGAAGAAGGCTTAAGAGCGGAAGTAGAAGCGTTAAACGAAAAATACCCTGGAGATGTCCAAGGACTAAAAGCAATCGGGTATAAAGAAATTATTGCTAATAAGAACGAAAGTGATGAATTTTTGATTGATTTAATTAGTCTTCGTACACGCCAATTAGCGAAAAAACAACGAACTTTTTTCCGGCATCAATTTAAATCGACGTGGTTTGATAATAATGAAGAAGCACTAGCGTTTTTAAAAGAAAGGTACAAGGGTTTTAAAAATGACAAAAAACATTAAAGAAGTTGCTAAGACTATTGGTTTAAAAGAAGAAGATTTAATATTATATGGTAATAACAAAGCGAAAATTATTCATCCATTTGATTTCAAAAATCAAGATGGAAAACTTGTACTCATGACCGCCATAACCCCTACTTCGGCGGGTGAAGGAAAAACAACAATGGCGATAGCCCTGCATGACGGATTATGGAAAACGGGCACTAAAAGCTTACTTTGCTTACGCGAACCTTCGCTTGGGCCAGTGTTTGGTATTAAAGGGGGAGCGACGGGCGGCGGTAAGGCTAAACTTTATCCAAGTGATGATATTAACCTTCATTTTACTGGTGACCTCCATGCTCTAACTTCAAGCATAAACTTAATTGCGGCAGTAATTGATAATCACATCTTTCAAGGAAATGAACTAAACTTAGACCCGAAACGTATTACATGGAAAAGAGCGTTAGACGTTAATGATCGAAGCTTACGGAAAATAGAAATTAATCGAGGCGAAAAAGACGGTCATCCCCGAATGGATGAATTTCAAATAACAGTCGCGAGTGAGATGATGGCGATTATGTGTCTTAGTAAAGACCCTTTAGACTTTAAGGCCCGGATTAAAGAAATTATTATTGGCTTTAATTATGACGGTGAAGCGATTAAGCTTGGTGCTCTTGAAATTGAAGATGCAATTTATCGTTTAATGGAATATGCCTTATTACCAAACCTCGTCCAAACATTAGAAGGCAACCCTGCTTTAGTCCATGGCGGACCTTTCGCTAATATTGCCCATGGTTGTAATTCGGTCATTGCTACAAAATATGCGCTTAGTAAGGCACCAATTGTCGTTACTGAAGCTGGGTTTGCTAGTGATTTAGGAGCGGAAAAGTTTTGTAATATAAAATGTCGCTCGGCAAATATTCGTCCCCACCTTAGTGTTATTGTTGCGACGATTAAAGCTTTAAAACTGCATGGCGGGATCAAAGAAGAAGCACTTAAAGAAAAAGATATAGTTGCTTTAAAAGAAGGAATTGCTAATTTAGAGCAACATTATGAAAACATGCGCTCTTTTGGTATCAATGTATTAGTAGCGTTAAATGTATTTAATGATGATTATGCAGAAGAACTCGATGTCTTTAAAGAAGAAATGGAAAAAAGAGGGTACGAGTATTCATTTGTCACTGCCGTAAGTGAAGGTAGTAGCGGTGCTATTGATTTTGCAAGCAAAGTCAAAGAATTATTAGCCCATGAGACAATCTTTAAAAATACTTATCCGCTTGAGTTACCAATTAAAGAAAAAATTAAGAGAATTGCCACTACTATTTATCGCGCTGATGGAGTGGAATATAGTAAGGATGCCTTAGAACAATTAAAAGAAATTAAAAAACTAGGATTAGAACACTTACCAATATGTATGGCCAAAACTCAATACTCTTTTAGCGATAATCCCCAACTTAAGAATGCTCCCCGCAATTTTAAAATAACAATTCGTGAATTTAGAATAAGTGCTGGTGCTCGTTTTATTGTTGCTTTAACCGGAAAAGTACTTACGATGCCTGGTCTCCCGAAAGTACCGGCTGCAGTTCGGATGAAAGAGGTTCGGTAATGGAATTAATTAAAGTTAATTTATTTGATGAAATAGAAATGAAAAAACCGCACCCTTGTGTTACTAGATCACATCGCTTTCAAGTTGTGATGCTCGGGGCCGATTTAAAACTACAATGTTTAGGCTGTGGTAATATTGTCATGATTAGTAGAATTAAGTTTAATCAAAAGTTTAAAAAGTTTATTAGTAGTCACGATGCGATAATTTTTACTAAATAATGTTTTATTTGTAAAGTAGGAGGGCCCTATTTTACATTTAGCAAAAATATCTAAACATTTTGGCGAAAAAATTGTATTAAATAATATTAGCTACACTTTTTCACCTGGAAAGTTATATGTTCTGCTTGGTCATTCAGGCAGTGGTAAGTCAACGCTTTTACATATAATTGCAAAGCTCTTACCCGTGAGCAGCGGAATCTTTAGTTATAAGCGTAAAGAATTAAAGCAAAAAGATGTTGGATTAATTATGCAACAACCCTATTTTTATGGTGACTTAAGTCTTTTAGATAATATAAACATAAATTATCTATTTTCAAAAAAAGTAAACAATAAAACAATTGAAAAATATGCTAAAATGTTGCAAATTAGTGGTATATTAAGACAAAAAGCCTCTTTATGCAGTGGTGGAGAGAAAGCACGCGCTAATTTATTACGCGGCTTATTACTGGAAAAACCGATTATTTTAATTGATGAACCTACCGCTCATCTTGATAGTGATAATAGCCATATTGTCGCCTCAATCTTATATGAGAAATCTAAAGAAAAAATCATCATAGTTACAACCCACGAGCGGCAATTTTTTAATTTTGAGAACACTGTATTTCTGACGATGGATGAAGGACGACTTTATGAAAATTAGAGTTCTTTTCCGCTTGTTTAGTGTTTTGTATCAAAGAAATTTAGTGAAGAATATGTTCATGGTGACTTTTATGCTAATCACTAACTTAGTGCTTGGTTTCTTTATTGCTTTCTTGCAAAGTGAGAGCTTAATTATACCAAGTCTTAGCACTAGTTATTTTGAACATTTAAGCGTTGATATCCAAGCTTATGAGCGTATAAGCAGTAATAATGATTTAATCGCGATTAAGAAATATAAAAGACCGGATATTGATTATTTACATAATCTTATGGAACATAGTGGTCGTTTTAAAATAAGACCCGATTATAAAGAAATATTAGCGGGAAGTTCATTAAAACTTTATGACAAAGAACTACCGAATCCGTTATTTGTCGTAGTTGATCATATTAAAAGCGGCTTTGGTATTAATAATACTTATTTGGAGTTACTTAAAAACGAGATTGCAATTGAAGAGACTGATTTCTTATTATCACTAAATCTTTCTTTTAACATTAAGTATGAAGAAGAGGATATTAGTTTTGTAATCAAAGATGACTTGCCGATTGATTTTATCTTTAAAGAACCAAAATATTTTGCAACTCCTAAACTTTATGTACCCCAAGAATATATTGATAAAACTATTGGCGCATTAGCGGTGAAAGAAGGGTTAACATTAAATAATTATTTATTAAATCTTAAAGATGACAATTCCCTTACAAACTATAAGTTTTGTGTCCATTTTAATTCGATATCACAAAAGGAGAGTGTATCCTTACTATTAAAGAGCGGGAATACACAAGATCAAGGAGTTGAAATAACAAGCGACGCTATAAATAAAGTTAACAGTTTTAAAGCATTATATGATTATTTAAATATTTTAGTAATGGTGTTTTTTGTCTTTATCATTATTGCTAGTTTTATTATGCATATCATTGTCGCGCATACTTCCCTTCTTGCCTTACAAAAACAATTAGCGTTATTACAAATAATTGGTGGTTCAAAAAGTGATTTATTAGTCTTATTTTTAGCGTTAAGTTTCTTTAATTATATGTTAGGGTTATTATCATTTTTTATTTTGCCCATAATAATGCCACTTGTGTCCTATGTTCTTTACTTATATTTAAATGTCACGATTACAATATTTATTAATGTTAAAACGATAATTTCCCTAATAGTTGTAACCATCTTTATATTAATGACTTTAATAATCGGTCTATTTTTGTTCAATACGCGCCGTCCGCTATTGTATTTATTAATTGATGCTTAAGGTCAATAACTTAATATTAGAAATTAATGGACGAACGATATTAAACATTAGCGAATTAACGATTAATCGCCCTGGTTTATATGTTTTATTAGGTCCATCAGGATGTGGGAAAACAACCTTTTTAAATGTGCTTGCCGGACTTAACACGAACTATAGAGGAGAAGTACGGGTCTTTAAGCGTGACTATCAAAAGATGAAAGAACGTGATATCACTAAATTTCGCGCCAGTCATATAAGTGTCTTTTTTCAACATAATATCTTTATTGAAGACTTAACTTTAGCTGAAAACATTAGCCTAACGACAGTAAATACGAAAGAAACAATGAAAAGTACCCGTTATAAAGTAGAACAAATTGCCCGCAGTTTAAATGTTAACGACATATTAAACCAAAAGATTAAGACCCTTTCCGGGGGAGAGAAAACGCGAGGTTCTTTAGCCCGCACGTTAATTAAAAAAAGTCCCCTTTATTTATTTGACGAACCAACGGCTGCTCTTGATCCGCATAATGCACTTAATGTCATGGAATTAATTAAAGAACAAGCAAAGCAAAGTATTATCATTGTTGTAACCCATGACCAAGAACTAGCTAGACAATATGGCGATAAAATATTTTTTATGGAAAACGGTCATATTATTAAAAGTGAAAGTAGTGATAGCTTCACTATTACTGACAACCTTTTAACCGAAAGAAAAGTAGCGTTTCATAAAAACACAAACTTCATTACCTCAAGATTATTAAAGGCGAAAAGACTGCGTAACGCCATAACTGGCTTTAGTGTTAATCTCGGTCTTGTTGGTCTTGGACTTTCTTTCATGCTAATTAATAGCATTAACTATAAATTAGTCAACACATTTAAGGGCCAATTTGATGGTGAAAGTGCATATATTACCCCCAAAGTAACACCCGAAATAAAAGCTATAAAAAGCAGTGATGTATCAACCATAAAATCGACAATCGAGGGCGATTATAAAGTAGGTTCATTTTACGTTAATGATATTAACGGATTATTTCCAACCCGAAATAAACTATCGCTTGAGCATGGAAGACATAGTATTGAATTACCGTCTTTTCATGCTGCTTTATTTAATGAATGCTTATTTTTAGAAGAAGTGGATGACGAACTTTATCCTTACATAAAAGAATTAAGTGATGATGAGATTGGTCTAGTCTTACCTTATGATGATTTTAAAGTAATGCAAAACATCTTAGGACTTCAGTTTCGTAATGACGCAATAGATTTAGGAAAGTATTTAGAAGAACATGAAGTTATATTAACACTTGAAGTTGTTAACAATTACTGGAATTATTCTGATGAGCAAAGCTTTACCTTAAAAACCGTTCGTCTAGGGTATGAAGCGCAGGTAATATTTGGTGATCCTTCTTATGTGCCAATTCTCTTTGAAGAAAAAATGATGTTACCAAGTTCACTTAGTTTAACTAAAGTCGAAGAGTATCCGTGGACGTTAAAAAAGATTAACTATCTTTACACCAAGAATCGAGAAGGCATTATTTGGAATCTTAAAAATCATGCACATTTGCTCCTTTTTACAGCAAAAAGCAATTATTTTAATTATATATTTGATAACGCAAAACTACTTAATCGAATATTTATATTTGAAAAGCCACCCTATTTTAATGATATTTTAAAGATAGATTTAATGCCTGCCTTTTACACTTTTAATGGGGGGCTTAGTTTTATTGAGGAATTAATGCTTTTAGGTTTTGCAAATAATTTTTTTATAAGTGGGGATGAAATATTACTTGATGAAATAATAAATGGTGACGTTGAAGATGTGGAAAACACGTACACCGAAGTTACATACGCAGAAGGGATTATTAATTTAGCAATTCAATACAATGGGCTAGGTGGGATGCAATATATCGGTGGCACTTACAACTATAAACTAAATGAAATCGGGATCTCAAAGGGACTTGCAAAAACACTTTTTAAAAGAAAAGACGTCATCGGAGAAAAAGTATTTATTGGCGCACTTACGGGGATGAAACAAAGTGGTGAACAAATTTTAAAAGCATATGAAGCAACGTCATTGCAAATTGTCGAAGTGTTTGATGACGACAAGACATCACTATATCATCACCCGTTATGGGCTTATTTATTGTTTACGCAGCAATTTGGTGTTTCACCTCTAAATTATAATCTAAGTGGTGCAGTTATGAATCAGCCCGCGGATATTGATGACGAAAATTTTCATGTTACCTATCCTTTTTCTAACTTTAAAACAATGGTTGACATGACGTTAAATGATTTAGAGAAGTACACCTTTTTCACTGCGGCAGGAGCTTTTTTGCTCGCGGGATTTATTATTTTTATGGTTATATATCTTGTGGTCTATGAAACGAGCGAACAATTTAGTAGTCTTTACTTAATGGGTTATTCCAAGAACACAATTCACGATATTGTTATTACTTATATTATTCGCTTCCTTGGAGCGATAATTCTTTTCTCCTTAGGCCAACTTTTTATGTTATCTTTTGTTATTGAGTACGCATTATCAAGTTTTTTACAAACATCGTTTACATATTTTTTTAGTGTTAAACCTTACATGATCGTCATTTTGTTTGCTTTTTCTTTACTCATCTTATTGCTTGGATTTTTTAAGTGGCGAATGCAAAGGGTTGATTTATTACATTTTTCGAAAAGAGATTTATAAATCTAGAGCGGAAAATTATTTTAGAAACCATGCAAAAACAAGGTTAATTTATTTTTAAATATAAAATTGCAAGATTTACGATAATTATAATAGTTTTAGGTTGTTAAAGTTAACTATCTTGTTATAATTAATATTGTGTTAAACACAAATAGACTACATAGTCATGGAAGGAATACTGATGAAGGGCACAATTAAAATGTTCAACAAGGAAAAAGGCTTTGGCTTTATTACCGCCGAAGACGGTACTGCTGTCTTTTTCCACTACTCATCACTTGTTATGGAAGGTTTCAAAACCATCTCCCCAGGTGAAGAAGTCAAGTTTACTTTAGAAGAATCAGATCGCGGACCAAGAGCTGCGAACATTGAAAGAATATAAGTTAGCTTAATGAGTAAAAGAGAGCCTATCCGAAATGGAAGGCTCTTTTTTTATTTAATGTTATTTTTAATTGCTTATATGTAATATAAGTACTATAATACTGCGGGAAGAGAGGGTCTATGGCATTAAGTGTAGGAATTGTAGGATTACCAAACGTTGGCAAGTCAACACTTTTTAACGCCCTTACTGCAAGTAAGGTGGAAGCGGCAAATTACCCATTTGCGACCATTAATCCTAACAAAGGTATCGTGCGTGTTTTAGATCCGCGGGTTATTCTTTTAGCGGACGCTCTTGGTCCTGAACGGACTATATTTGCGACAGTCGAATTTAATGATATTGCTGGTTTAGTGCGGGGCGCAAATAAGGGGGAAGGTTTAGGGAACCAATTTCTTGCCCATATTCGTGAATGCGATGTTATTTTACAAGTCGTCCGTTGTTTCCCTGATAGCGAAATTATTCACGTTGAAGATGGGGTTGACCCTGAACGCGATATTGCGATTATTAATCTTGAACTAATTCTTAAAGATTTAGACACCCTTTATAAAAGAAAGGGCCGGGTTGAAACAAAAGCCCGCGTTAATAAAGATAAAGAAGCAATGTTTGAGATGGAAATAATTGAAAAATTAATTCCGGCATTGGAAAACGAAATTCCGGCCCGCTTAGTAAAAGATTTAAATAACATTCAACAAGACTTCATTCGTAAAAACTATGGGTTATTAACTTTTAAACCTGTAATTTACGTCGCTAATATTAGTGATAGTGAATATTTAACATATGAAGATAATAAAGATTATCAAAAAGTTTTAGCGATTGCGCAGAAAGAAAACGCAGAAATTGTTGCCATAAGTGCAGCGATTGAAGCAGAAATTGTTATGCTTTCAAGTAATGAACAAGAACTTTATTTTCAAGAACTTGGCATTCCCCAATCAGGGCTTAATAAAGTAGTAGAAGTTGCCTATCGTACTTTAGGACTTTCTTCTTATTTTACAGTTGGCAAAGAAGAAGTTAGAGCATGGACTTTTAAAAGCGGAATGACCGCACCACAATGTGCGGGGGTAATTCATAGTGACTTTGAACGTGGTTTTATTCGCGCGGATGTTTATCATTATGATGATTTCCTTAAATATGGGGATGAAAATAAGATTAAAGAAGCAGGGAGAATGCGGAGTGAAGGGAAGGAATACTTAATGCAAGACGGTGATATTGTCTTCTTTAAGTTTAATGTAAGAAAATAGGAGATTTTTCTTTAATATATACTTTTATTAAAGTATAATTATAAGTTGAGGATAGTAATGATTGATAAATATTTGCAAACGATAGTAAAAGAAGCAGCGACTAAACTTGGAATAACCTTAGCGTTAGACAATATTGTTATTGAAACGAGTAAAGATAGCGCTCACGGCGATTACGCAACGAACATTGCCATGCAACTTGCAAGACCGTTACGGAAAAGTCCGCGTGATGTCGCCACCTTACTTATCGAAGCGTTAAATAAAGAAGCAATGGAAAAAGTAGAAATTGCAGGCCCTGGTTTTATTAATTTCTTTTTAAAGCCGGAAACAATTACTAAATATTTACCGGAGATTATTGAATTAGGAAGTGCTTACGGTAATGGGGAAGCGCAAAATAAAACTGTCAACATTGAGTTTGTGAGCGCTAATCCGACGGGTAAACTTCACCTTGGACACGCTCGTGGTGCCGCCGTCGGTGATTCTTTAGCAAGACTTTTTACGAAATCCGGTTTTAATGTTATTCGTGAATTTTACGTAAATGATGCTGGAGTACAAATTAATAACTTAGGTAAATCGCTCTATGTTCGCTACTTAAATGAGCTTGGAGTAAATAAAAAGATGCCGGAAGACGGCTACTTTAGTGAAGACTTAATTGCCATCGCTAAAAAACTAGTTGATGAAGTTGGCGATAAGTATATGGAAGAAAGCGCTGAAGGCTTAACGTTTTTTATGGACCGGGGAAGTGAAATTTTCCTCGATGTCATTAAAGAAGACTTACATAAGTTCCGTGTTGACTTCGATGTTTATACTTACGAAACAGCAGTAAAAGGTAATGATGCGATTAGTAACTTACTTACTAAACTTGCCCCTTTTGCCTATGAAGAAGACGGGGCAACATTTTTGAAAACAAGTGACTTTAGCGATGATAAAGACCGGGTTATTATTAAGTCGAACGGTGAGCATACTTACTTTTTACCAGACATTGCTTACCACCTTGATAAGTTGAATAGGGGTGCTGATTTATTAATTGATATTTTAGGCGCTGACCATCACGGTTATATTGGCCGGATGAAGAGCGCGCTACAAATGTTTAATTATGACGCTGCCACCTTAGAAGTACAAATTATTCAAATGGTGCGCATTATAAAAGATGGTCAAGAATTAAAAATGAGTAAACGGACGGGCAACGCGATTACGCTTGAAGAACTTGCAAATGAAGTCGGTGTTGACGCTGCTCGATACTTCTTTATTGCTAAGTCTGCCTCTACCCATTTTGATTTTGATCTTGATTTAGCGCAAGAGCAAAGTAGTGCCAACCCCGTTTACTACGCCCAATACGCTCATGCGCGATTAAGCACAGTGTTATTAAAAGGGACAAAGTACCCTCTTGATATAAGTGGCAAACTTTTAAAAGAAAGTGCTGAACTAAACTTAATGAAACAGCTTATTGCTTATCCTTCAGTCGTCAGTGATGCAACTTTTACAAGAGAGCCATATAAGGTTGCAAACTTTATTCAAAAACTTGCAAGCCTCGTTCATAGTTACTATACTGAAGTGCGCATTCTTGATGAGACGAATATTGCTTTAACTAAAGCACGGCTCGGTTTATCAAAAGCAGCGCAGATAGTATTAAAAGATGCACTATCACTCCTCGGTGTTAGTGCCCCCGAAAGTATGTAAAAAGGAGATTTTTATGAGAAAACGTACTAATATTGAAATTGCCTATGCCTTATTAAAAGAAAATACTGAAAAAGTCGGCATTTCCTTTTTTGATCTATGGCAACATGTCGTTAATGAAAATGAATATACGGAAGAAGAAGGCCACGAAATGGTTTCTAAATTTTATACGGCCTTAATGATGGATGGCCGTTTTGTCAACACTGGTGATAACACGTGGCAATTACGGGAACGGATGCTCTTTGATGAAATCGCGCTTCCTCTTAATGAAGTTTACACTGATGACGATGAATTAAGTGAAGACGATGATGACGCCCCAGAAATCATTTATTTTGATGATGAAAATACTGAAGAAAATCCTGAAGGCAAAATCAAAGAAATTATTAGTGGTGAAGAAGACTAACAATATAAATATAGATAGGAGAAATTTATGCCATTAGTTAGTATGAAAGAAATGCTTATTAAAGCAAACAAAGAAAAATATGCAGTTGCCCAGTTCAACACGAACAACTTAGAATGGACAATTGCCATCTTGGATGAAGTCCAAGCCTTAAAATCCCCAGTTATTATCGGGGTTAGTGAAGGAGCAGCCCGCCATATGGGTGGCTTTAATGTCGTTGTCCATATGATCAAAGGTTTAATCAAAGACCGCGGATACACAATTCCAATTGCTATCCATTTAGACCACGGTAGTAGTGAAGAAGTTTGTAAGAAAGCAATTGACGCTGGTTTTACTTCCGTTATGATTGACGCAAGTCATCATCCATTTGCCGAAAACTTAGCAATTACAAAACGGGTTGTCGAATACGCTCACGCCCACGGTGTTAGTGTAGAAAGCGAACTAGGTAGTATCGGTGGTCAGGAAGAACACGTTATTGCCGAAACAATGTATGCTGACCCGCAAGAATGTTTAGAAATGGTACAAACTACCGGTATTGACTGTTTAGCGCCTGCCTTAGGCAGTGTCCACGGTCCATACAAAGGTGAACCAAAACTCGGGTTTGATGAAATGGAATATATTAATAAATTAGTCGGTGTCCCGCTTGTTTTACATGGTGGCAGCGGCATTCCTGATTATCAAATTCAAAAAGCAATTGCTCGCGGTACCGCAAAAATTAACGTCAACACTGAATGTCAACAAGCATTTACGAAAGCCGTACGCGAAGTATTAAATAATGATCCAAAAGTTTATGACCCACGCAAATATATTGTTCCGGGTATGAAAGGTATTAAAGCTGTCGTTACCGAAAAATGTAAAGTTTTTGGTTCGATCGGAAAAGCGGAATAATTGTGTTTAAGTCACTAAAAGCCTTTATTGAAAAGCACGACATCATCACCATCTTTTCTCATATTTATCCCGATGGTGACGCGATTGGTAGTGTAATTGGTTTACGTGAACTTATTAAAACAAATTATCCCCATAAAAAAGTATATGGATTAGGGGCAAATATTGCCCCTTTTATTCATATCGTCGGTCATACGGATGAAGTTAGTGATGAAACGATTAAAAATAGCGCTTCGCTTGTTATCGATGTTGCAAATGGCGACCGCGTTGAAGATCAACGCTTTAAACTAGCGAAGGCAAGTTTTAAAATTGATCATCATATCTTTGCCGAAAATTACACCAATGAAGCCCTTATCAATAATGACCGCATTGCCACCGCGGAAATTATTGGTGAATTTCTTATATGTGAAGACTTACACATTAATGAATTGGGAGCCACTGCCCTTGCGATGGGTATTATTACTGATTCAGGTCGTTTTATGTATGACTTAACAAGTGCGATTACTTTTAAAGTTATGGCAACGCTTTTAGAAAAAGGCGCACGTTTAAAAGATATAAACACATACTTAAGTATGCGTAAAATTGATGGCTTAAAAACAAAAGGATATTTTCAATTAAATTACCAAATAGATCGTGCAGTAATTTATATTGTCATGCCCTATGACACATTAACTAGTCTTAACATATTACCAAGTCAAGGGGGAATGTTTGTTAATACTTATGGTAACATCGAAGGCTATCATTCATGGGCGACTTTCTTTATTGATGAAGAAGGTAAAGTTTTTGTTGAGTTACGTTCTAAAGCCCGCAATGTCCAAAAAGTTGCCGTTATGTTTGGCGGTGGCGGCCATTTAAAGGCTAGTGGATGCCGCTTACAAAGTATTAAAGAAATCCCAAGTGTGCTTGACGCTTTAAATAATGCAGAGGAGTTACCATTATGAATTATAAAAAAGAATTAGAAGCCGCGATTACCGCTGCTTTAATTGCCAAAGATATTATCCTTGATATTTATAACACAAAGTTTGAAGTTGAAATTAAAGATGATAATTCACCAGTCACCACGGCTGATAAAAATGCTGATTTAGCAATTCGCGCTTATTTAGCGCCGCTATTTCCCACTTATAACTTCCTTACGGAAGAAGGTGAAGATGATGAATCACGTTTAAAAGCGAAAATGGTGTGGATTATTGATCCTCTTGATGGTACGAAAGACTTTGTTAATCGCGATAATGAGTTTACCGTTTGTATTGCGCTTGCGGAAGAAGGCGAAGTCGTCGTCGGTGTTATTGTTGCCCCGGTAAGTGGGGAAGTTTATTACGCTACTAAAGGAGGCGGGGCTTACCAAAGACTTGCCAATGGTAAAGATATTAAGCTTCAAGTAAATGATAAGACAAGTAATATTACAATTGCCGCTTCGCGTTATCATAAAAGAGCAAGTGAAACTGATTATATAAAGCGTAATAGTGACTTAATTAAAAATATTGTTACGCTCGGTTCAACGTTAAAGGCGATTGCAATCGCTAAAGGTGATATTGAATTATTTTATCGCGCCGGAGCGGGCACGAAAGAGTGGGACGTTGCCGCTGCTGATATCATCGTTACCGAAGCTGGTGGTTTATTTATTAAACCTGATGGCAGTCGTATTAAATACAATAAAAAAGATGTGCAAAATCGTGATGGCTATATTATCGCTAACCGGAAGGAGAACATTAGATTATGAAAAAACTAACTTTTCTTTTAATACTTTCAACTCTCGTTATTAGTGGATGTACGAAAAAGCCAGGGAAACTATATGAAGCATATGACGATTCAAAATATAGCGCTGTCGTCGATGACGAAGGATTTACCTTAATCGACTTTTATGGCTTAAATGATTATCACGGGGCGATTGTTCGTAGTGAAGAAGATAATATGCCAGGCTTATCGGCAATTAATAGTTTTTTAAATAAAAGACGAAGTGAAAACCCTGGAGGCACAGTTTTAATCGCTAACGGTGACATGTGGCAAGGAAGCGCTGAATCTAATATGTCTAAAGGCAAAATTGTTAATGAAAGCTTAAATTACATGGGTTTTGCAGCCTTAACGCTTGGCAACCACGAATTTGACTGGGGTGTTGACCTTATTAAAAGCAATAAAGAAACATCTAATTTCCCGTATTTAGGGGCTAATATTATTATTGAAGAAACAAAAGAGACGCCCGATTACATTGATCCATCACCACTTATTGAACGCGATGGAGTAAAAATTGGTATTATCGGTGCGATGGGTAGTGATCTTATAAATACAATCCAAGCAAGTCATGTCGAAGGTTTAAAATTTGATATTATGACGGAATATGTTAAAAGTGAAGCCGCAAGATTACGGGGTCTAGGCGCTGACTTAATCTTTTTAGGCGCCCATGACACATGGGTAGGCGCAAGTTTATCACCGGACCGCGAAGCTTTAGTAAATGAAAAAATTGTTGACTTAGTGTTTACGGGTCACCAGCATTATTTAGATGAAAAAGAAGTAAATGGTGTGCCAATCTTACAAACAAGAGGGCGGGGCCGTGATATTATGCACGCTCGTCTTGGATTTAATAAAGAAACAAAAGAAGTAAAAGTTGCAAACTACGAAGTAGTACGTAGTCTTATTGACTTAGAACTTGAAGAAGACGCTACTACTAATAAAATTGTTGATTACTATGTTAAGAAGTTTAAGATCAATGAAACTAAAAATGAAGTGGTCGGTAAATTAATTAATGAAGATATGTCACGCTCAATGGTCGCTAAATTCGTCGTTGAAGTGATGACTAAATCTTATGATGACGCGGTTGGCTCACTCCATAATATTAATGGTGGTATCCGCGCAGAATTAAAAGTTGGAAACATAACTTACGGCGATATTTATAGCGCCTTCCCCTTTGATAACGAAATATATCTTATTACATTAAGTGGCAGACGTTTAAAAGCATTGATGGAAGGCGGCGGTAACTTTGCTTACTACTTTACAATTGCTTACGCTGATGTTGCGGACTTTGATGACTATAAAGTCGTCACTACAAACTTTGTCTATGAATTAAATGGCTCACCGGTAACCGGATTAGATTATGAAAATATGTTTACTTATCCTCGTGACCTTGTAGCGACTTATTTACGGACCCATAAAACAATTGACGGGAGTCTATATTAATTATGAAAAATAAGAGAATACTATTTTTAGCCCTTTTTGCCTTAACGCTAGCGGGCTGCCGCCAGACCACACCATCTTCAAGTGTTGATCCTTCACTAACGAGTGAAGTAAGCGTTACAAGTGAAGATGTAACAAGTGATCCCATAACTAGTGAAGAAGAATCAAGCTCACAAATAGAAGTACCGCACGGAACACGGAAACTAAACTTTTTTGGGCTCAATGATTTTCACGGGGCAGTCTCTGAAACAACCTCTGAACCAGGTATTTTCAAAATAAGTAGTTATTTAAAAGACCGCTACGCCAGTAATGAAGGTGGCACAGTGCTACTAAACGCGGGAGACTTTTGGCAAGGAAGCGCCGATTCTAATATTAACCGTGGTCAATTTTTAACCCGGGCAATGAATGAATTAGATGCTGCAGCAATGGCACTTGGTAACCATGAATTTGACTGGTTTGATACAGCGATAAAACATAATAGCACACTAGCTAATTATCCCTTTTTAGGCGCAAACATCTTTGAAAAAGCAACTGGTGAACTTGCAAAAGAGTTAGTCCATTATGATGATACTTTTAAAGCAAGCACAATGATTACGCGAAATGACGTTAAAATCGGCATTGTAGGCACGATTGGTCATTCATTAGAAAGCTCAATTTTAGCAACCGCGGTTGCCCCATATTCCTTTGAATTACCAGAACCTTTTATTCGCGCGGAAGTAAATAACTTAAGAGCGAAAGGGGCGCATGTTATCGCCCTTATTACCCATGACTCTTTAGTAAATGGGGCAGGTGTTTATAGTAAAATCTTTAGTGACCGCTTAGTCGATCTTGTCTTTTCCGGACACGCCCATATTAGCGATAATCAAAGAATTAACGGCATTCCCGTTTTACAAACAAATGGTAACGGCAAACAAGTGATGGAAGTGGAAGGAACTTATAACTTTGACCTCCAGACATTTACGGTTGATCAAACAAGATTAGAAAGTGCAAGCTATATTAAAGGAACATATAGTGAAGATGTCGGAATGCGCACTTTATTTAGTGAATATGAAGCTGAAATTAACACGGTTAAAAATGAAGTAGTCGGTTCATTATCCTCAGAAATATCAAAAAGTGGACTCGCTAATCTTGCAAACCAAAAAATGCATACCTACGCAACAGACAAAGGTTATCCAAACGTTGTCGCGGTTCATAATACTGGTGGTGTGCGCGTTGATGAAATCGAAGCAGGGGATGTAACTTATGGGCAAATTTACCAAGCTTTCCCCTTTGATAATGAAGTAATGGTCGTTGAAAATTTAAGTGGTTATACCTTAAAACAATTTATTAGAAATAATCCGCACTATTCAAGTGACGGTGGCATTATAAATGACACAAAAACTTATACTTTAGTGACGATTGATTTCTTAAGTGTTAGTGAATATTCAGTTGTTAAAGATATGACACAGATTCACACTGGTGAATATGTGCGCGAACTAATTGCTGATCACTTCCGAAATGTCGGCGTGGTCAACGGTTCAAGTTATTAAAAAAAATAGAGGCGCAAGCCTCTTTTTTTCTATACGAGTAACACTCCTAAGACCCCAGGAATTTCATCCATCAGCAATTCTTCAATGCCTTCTTCAATCGTCACATCGGCAAATGCACATCCGTCACACGCTCCCGTCATTTGTATATAGACGAAACCATCTTCAAAGCGGACGAATTCGACGTCACCGCCGTGACTTCGAATATAAGGACGAATCCGATTAAGGGTCACTTTTATCATGTTCTCTAATTGTATTAAATCTTCCATAAGAGTATTATACCAAAATGAACTTTATATTACATTCAATTAACAACGTGACATGACTAAATCAAAAAGAGAAAATATACTCACTCTCTCACTTATAATATATAAGGATATTAATTAGTTAAGGAGCCTTGTTATGACATTATTCACCCAATTAGATATAAAAGATTTAACCCTTAAAAATCGCCTCGTTATGGCCCCGATGTGCATGTATGAAAGTGATAAGAGTGGAAGCGCTAAACCGTTCCATTTCATTCATTACGGCGCAAGAGCCTATGGCGGTGTAAGCCTTGTTATTCAAGAAGCAACCGCTGTTAGTGCTAACGGACGCATTAGTGATCAAGATTTAGGGATTTGGAATGATAGTCACATTAATGGCCTAAAAAAGATTGTTAAAGTAATTCATGAAGGCGGTGCTAAAGCGGCCATTCAACTCGCGCACGCTGGCCGGAAATGCACAATTAAAAATAAAAAGATTGTCGCGCCAAGCGCTATTGCCTATAGTGAACGCTATAAAAAACCCCACGCTTTAACAATTGACGAAATTCAAGAAATCGTTTTAGCTTTTCAAAAAGGAGCACAAAGAGCGAAAGAGGCAGGCTACGATGTCATTGAGGTGCACGCTGCCCACGGTTATTTAATAAACCAATTTCTTTCGCCACTTACCAATAAAAGAAGTGATATTTATGGCGGTAACCTTACAAATCGCACCCGCTTTTTAAGTGAAGTATTAAACGCTATCCGCCTTGTGTGGGACGGTCCCCTTGTCTTACGCGTCTCTGCTGAAGAATATGATAAGGACGGTCACACAACAAGCGAAACAATTGAAGTGCTTTTAAAAGTAAAACATTTAATTGACGCTGTAAATGTTTCAACTGGTGGCGTTGTCCCGATTGTTCCGGAAGTCTTTGAAGGTTATCAAATTGGTTATGCGCAAAAGATAAAAGAAGCCGGGTTTAAAGTAATCGGCGGCGGCTTTATTCGTGATCCACAATATATTGAGCGCATTTTAAACGAAGGCAAAGTTGACTTTGTGTTTTTAGGACGGGAATTACTCCTTAACCCCTTTTTCCTCCAAAGAGTCGCCAAAAAGCATCAGCAAGACTTTGTAATAAAGGCATATAAAAGGTCATTTGATTAATGGGAATTCATACTTTTAGATAACAAAAAAGCGGCCATTAGAACCGCTTTTTTGGTGCCCGGGGCCGGACTTGAACCGGCACGGTGTCGCCACCGCAGGATTTTAAGTCCTGTGCGTCTACCTGTTCCGCCACCTGGGCATCTAAATGGTCTCCCGTGTAAGACTCGAACTTACGACCCTTTGATTAAAAGTCAAATGCTCTACCACTGAGCTAACGGGAGATTTGGCTGGGGCACCTAGATTCGAACTAGGGAGATGACAGAGTCAAAGTCTGTTGCCTTACCGCTTGGCTATGCCCCAACACGGATGGTGGGGGAGGGCGGATTTGAACCACCGAACCCTAAGGAACTGATTTACAGTCAGCCGCGTTTGACCACTTCGCTACTCCCCCAAGCAATTTTGCATAAAATAAATGGTGGATGGTGAGGGGTTTGAACCCCCGACCTCCGCCGTGTAAAGGCGATGCTCTCCCAGCTGAGCTAACCATCCGGGCCAGGTCGCTAATTTATGCCTATTTAATATATCATTATGATTCTTTTTAGTCAACAAATAATACTACTAATTAATATATTATTAATAACCTGGTTTCCCAAGAAGGGCGAACATGTTTTTTTTGTAAACTTCAACCCCGGGTTGATTAAAGGGGTTTATGTCTAAAAGATAAGCACTAATTGCGCATGAACGCATAAAGAAGTAGAACATGTAGCCAAGCGTTTTTTCATCAAGTTTTTCAATTTCAAAAATAATATTAGGTACTTTACCTTCATTAACATGAGCGCTTAAGGTTCCTAAGAATGCTTGGCGATTCACATGGCTTAAAGTTTGTCCTGCTAAATAATTTAATTCGTCTAAGTTTTCTTTTTCACTCGGAATAATAACGTCTTCTAATGGCTCATTAACATAAAGGATTGTTTCAAATAAGATGGGTGATCCTTCTTGAATAAATTGGCCAAGGCTATGTAAGTCAGTAGAAAAAGAAACTGAAGTTGGGAAAAGCCCTTTTTTCTCTTTTCCTTCACTTTCGCCATATAACTGCTTGAGCCATTCGTTAAACATCGCAAATTGTGGTTCATAGACGACATAGAGTTCACTTTTATAGTTATGACGATACATGTAGTCACGAATAATAGCGTATTTATATAAATCATGGTCGATATTATTAATGCTTTCAAGACGGGCTTTTTTAGCGCCTTCCATTAATGCGTCAATATTTAAACCGGCTACCGCTAAAGGAAGAAGGCCGACCGCTGTTAAGACACTATAACGTCCGCCGATATTTGGCGGTAAAGTAAAGGTTGTATATTGATTAATAGTGGAGAGCTTCCGCAAAGCGCCGCCACTTGGGTCAGTGGTAGCAAAAATAGCTTGGTTTGCTTTTGTAACGCCTACTTTTTCAATAAGTAACTTTTTTAATAACCGGAAAGCAATACTTGTTTCGGTTGTCGTACCACTTTTAGAAATGACGTTAATCGCAAAGTTTTTATGCTTTAAATAATCAAGTGTTTGTTTCGTATGTGTTGGTGAGAAAGTATGACCTAAGAAAATGATTTCCACACCGGTTTGCGGCAGAAGACCCTTAATTGCTTCAATCGCTGCTCTAGCTCCAAGATAGCTGCCGCCAATGCCAGTAACAACTAAAGTATCATAATGCTTTTGAATATGGGCCGCAGTTTTTTTAATAAGTGCGAATTCATCCTTATCATAGTTTTCAGGCCAATCAGCCCATCCTAAGTAATCATTACCGCGTCCTGTCATATTATTAATACTTTCATTAATAGCGGAGACGCTTTCTTTATAAGCGTTAAAATCAATTTCATTTAATAAATGTTTAGTGTTTAGTTTCATCTTCAATCTCCTTTAAGGTATTAGCAATCCATTCCGGTAAAGCTTCTTCAAGTGGGGAAAAATCTTGCTGGGCTGGATTGATGGCTGGTTCTCTTTTCTCGCGTTCAAAAATGATGCGTTCATTGTAAGGTACGCTTTTTAATGATAATTTTAAAAACCCATTAAGTTTATCAATTTCAATAATGCGGACTTTTATTTGTGAATCCGCCTGTAAGTATGTATTTATGTTACTAATGTAGGCGTCACTTATTTGTTTAATATGTAAAAGACCTTTCCGGTCATCCGGAAAAGTAATAAGGGCGCCATATCGTCGAATTTCCGTAATCGTCCCTTCGACTATTTCATTAATTTCATATACATTCATAATAATTATTGATTTATAGTTTGTTTTTTCTTTTCAATCTGTTCGGCAACGTTTACTTGGTCGATAATTAATTTAACGATTGAAGTAATGTCAGAACGTTCTGAATAATCAGCGCGGGCCACAAAGTTTACCCGCCCATCGACATAAAGATATTCAACTTTTTCGCGTTCGCCTTTTGGATAAACGGCAATACTATGACCGCCATTTTGTTTAACTAAAAGCATAACAGGAACGTCAGTCATTCCGTCGCCAATATAAATAACATTACGGTGTGGGATGCGGTGTGTTGATTTACGGTTTAAAGCATTATCTTCGGTCGTATCTAAAATACCTTTGGTAATGCGGAAGTAGAACTGGGTTTTTGCCGTATAGTTAATCGCAAGTTTTGGCCATACCGGAACATTCGTTTCGGGATCAAAATAAAATTCACAGCCAAAGATAGCTTTAAAGTGTTTAGCGATTTCCGAACCTTCGATAATTTCTTTGGTTCCGCTACTAATTAAATAGTGTTCAATTTTAATGCCTTTCTTCTCACCGTATGAATTGATACGATCAAACCAAGTTAAGACACCATCAAAATACTTTAATTCTTTACCAAGCGAGAAAAGATATTCCTTCGTTAAAGTAATGCCTTTTTCCTTCGCTTTTACGATCATCATATACATATATGATAATATTCTTTCGACACCACTTTTTTCACTGAAAACGCCGGTTTCGCCCCAAAATTCTGCCGGGGTCATTCCTAAGGCGGGAATGAAACTATAGTTTTGCATATCTTGATCAGTAAGTGTTTTGTCAAAGTCATAAATAATTGCAATAATTGGGTTTTCTTTACTCATTATATAAACCTCCGTTTATATAGTATCACTCTAGACAATATTTGTCAAAAAGCGGGTTAATTTACTAATACCATTACAAAATAGTGTTTAATTTGTGTTATAATCGTTTTATGGAAATCGTCCGCGTTATTGTTTTAGTTTTATTAATCATATACTTGCTGTTAGCATTTGTTTTTGTCCATATTTCACTTCGCTATCGGCGTAGTTTAAAAAAGAGTGATGAAACAATATACAACCTTTTTGCAGGACAAATCGCCCTTTTTGCACTGTTATTAGAGGAAAGCAAAGTTAAAGATGAGGACCAAAAGGAACTTGAAAAGCTATTAGAAGAACGGCGTTATACCGAGCTTAATAAACTAGTAGCGGAAAAGGAAAGAAAATATCAAGAAATCTTTGCAAAGAAAAAAGAAGTTGCCCCCCAAGTTTCGTTAACTTTAAAAGGTTTAGAAGAAAATGTAACGCTCCTGCGCAATGAAATCTATCGTTATAATCGCATTGTTGAAAACATTAATGTCAACGTTGACTCGGTTATCTTCTCGCTTTTCGTGGAGATGCTACGTCTTAAAAATCGCAATAAAATCTAATAAAATAATCGTTTTCGGGCACATTTTATTCAATTAGTAATACAATTACTAAGGAAAGAAGGTTTATCTATGAATAAAAGACCAATTATCTTCACAATTCTTGATGGCTATGGCTATAGTGAAGAAATTAAAGGAAATGCAGTACGAGCTGCGAAAACACCAAACATTTCAGGATTTTTTAATAAGTATCCCACTGTCTTAATCGAAGCCTCTGGTGAAGCTGTTGGCTTACCAGAAGGACAAATGGGTAACAGTGAAGTCGGACATATGAATATCGGCGCTGGACGCATTGTTTATCAATCCTTAACGTACATTAATCAATTAATAAAAGATGGTCGCTTTTTTGAAAATGAAGAATACATTAATGCGGTCAAACATACGATTAAGCACAATTCAAAACTTCATATCTTAGGATTAGTAAGTGACGGCGGAGTCCATTCGCATTTAAATCACATTAAAGCTTTACTAGATTTAGCGAAGATGCATGGCGCAAAAAACGCTTATCTCCACGCCTTTATGGATGGCCGTGATGTGTCTCCACAAAACGGACCAATGTATATTAAAACATTAGTCGATCACATGCATAAAATCGCCTTTGGCGAACTTGCCACTATCGGGGGCCGATATTACGGTATGGACCGGGATAAAAACATGGACCGCATCGATGTTGCCTACAAGGCAATTGTTGAACGCAAAGGACTATTTTTCAAAGATTATAATGAATATTTTAAAGAACAATACGCGACTTTACCAAATAACGGATTTGATCCGAGTGATGAATTCTTAGTGCCGGGTATTAACGAATTAGTGCATGGCGAGCTAAGTGATAATGACGCCGTTATTTTTGTAAACTATCGTCCTGACCGGGCTATTCAAATGAGTACGGTTATTACAAACCCCCACTTTTATGAAAACCCACCTATAAAAGATGGCAAACCCGCGTTTAAAGCATATGTGCCAAGTACGATTTTAAAAAATATTTATTATGTGTGTACGATGAAATACGCTGATTCAGTTAAAGGCCATATTGCCTTATCACTTCCAAAGTTAGATAACGGTTTAGGACTCTTTCTCGCAAATCGGGGCTATAAACAACTCCGTATTGCGGAAACGGAAAAATATGCCCACGTTACATTCTTCTTTGATGGCACAGTAAACTTTGATGGTATTGAAAAACCAGAATTAAAAGGAAGTCGTCGCGTCCTTATTCCCTCACCGAAAGTTGCGACTTACGACTTAAAACCGGAAATGGCAAGCCGGGAAATTACTGATGCTTTAATTAAAGAACTTGATAAAGGTGATCTTGATGTCGTTATTTTAAACTTCGCAAGTCCCGACATGGTCGGGCACACCGCGATTATGAGTGCGGTCGTTAAAGCCGTTGAAGTCGTCGACGAATGTGTCGGCCGCATTAATGAATGGGTCACCAAACATGACGCAACCTTAATCTTAACGGCTGATCATGGCAACGCTGAAAAGTTGCTTGATGAAGAAGGTCGTCCTTACACTGCACATACGACAAACCTTGTGCAATTTGCCATTAACCGCGAAAACATTAAATTAATGCCGAAAGGCGGTAAACTTGGAAATATCGCGCCGACGATTATTGATCTACTTGGGGACACCCCACCTAGTGAAATGACCGAACCAAGTTTAATTATTAAATAGAAAGGAAATATATATATATATGAAATTTAGTGAATATCCTTTTCACATTCCAAACATTGAAAAGGTCCAAAAACAATTAGCGAAATACATTGAAAACTTCAAAAACGCTAAAGACGCAAAAAGTGCATCAAAAGCGATGCGCAAAATTGCAAATTATGTTGATGATGTCGTAACCGATGCCGTCATCATTAGTGTCAAATTTTCCCAAGACTCTCGTAATGAAGAATATACGAAAGCCCAAGAATATGTTGACCACCACTTCCCATACCTTACAGCCCAATTAAACGAATATAGTAAATTAGTTGTGGCCACTCCCTTTAGAGAAGAACTTGAAAAGACATGGGGAAGTTACTTATTTAAGATGCTTGAAACATCACTTCGTACTTTTGATCCAAGTATTATTGAACTTTTACAAAAAGAATCAATGCTTAAAAATGAATACTCCAAAATTATGGCTGGCGCGCAAATTAAATTTGATGGAGAAATTTATAACTTATCACAACTTGGAAAGTTTACCCAACATAAAGATCGCGACATTCGCAAAAGAGCCAATGCGGCAAGCATTAAGTTCTTTGAAGAAAATGACGCGGAAATCGGCCGTATTTATCATGAATTAGTCCAAGTAAGACATGAAATGGCCTTAAAACTTGGCTTTGAAAACTATGTTGAACTAGGTTATTTAAAACTCGGTCGGCTTGATTACACGGCGAAAGAAGTAGCAGGCTATCGCGACCAAATTTACCGTGAAGTCGTTCCTTTAGTGAATAGACTTTATAAGAAGAGTTTAAAAAGAACGGGGATTAAATCACCACGCTTTTATGACTTAGGTCAAGATTTTGCTGATGGTAACCCTGTTCCCGCTGGCGACACTGAATATTTAGTGAAAGCCGCTATGAAAATGTATGACGAATTAAGTCCAGAAACTGGAGAATTCTTCCGCTTTATGGTTGATAAAGAATTACTCGACCTTGAAGCCCGCCCCGGCAAAAGAGGTGGCGGTTACATGACTTACTTCCCCCGTTATAAAGCACCATTTATCTTTGCAAACTTTAACGGAACTGCTCATGACGTTGACACTTTAACCCATGAAGTTGGCCATGCCTACCAAGGTTATGAAAGCCGCAACATTAAAATAAGTGAATACCGTCAACCAACATTAGAAGCATGTGAAATCCATAGTATGTCAATGGAATACTTTGCCTGGCCATGGATGGAAACATTATTTGATGATGCGAAAAAATATCGGCTTTCCCATTTAGAAGGCTCGATTAAATTCTTACCTTACGGTGTCGCTGTTGATGAATTCCAAGAAGCGGTGTACACAAATCCAAATATGACGCATGAAGAACGTTGTACTTTATGGCGTGATATTGAGAAGAAGTACTTACCAATTCGTATTTACAAAGGAGCACCATATTTAGAAAAAGGTGGTTTCTGGCTCCGCCAAGCGCACATTTTTAACTCTCCATTCTATTACATTGATTACACCTTAGCGCAAGTAGTCGCTTTCCAATTTGCTACTGA
>Ga0265293_10002180_pt1 | contig 40417 bp, 40 predicted proteins | sample Munlanlewell138R_FD_192505 | JGI IMG/M metagenome (GOLD analysis project Ga0265293, IMG submission 192505) | Leachate microbial communities from a municipal landfill in Southern Ontario, Canada - Leachate well 138R | ecosystem: Engineered > Solid waste > Landfill > Unclassified | place: Canada...
AATGATACTCTATGCCACCAATAAAGAGTTGATTACAACGCAGTATTCTAATCAAAGTGTGGTAAAAAGCACTTGAAATAGAATTATTTTCAAAATGAATTCTTGCATATTCACTACAAGATGGGTAGTATCTACAACTTCCAAAGCCAATGAGGGTAAAAAACTTCTGATAAACCCATAAAATTTTAAGTAAAATCTTTCTTATCATCTATTTGTTTCTTGAATACTTTTAGATTTTTGAAGGACTTTTATAAAGTCATTTTGTAGTTGTTTGTGGGATGCTTCATTGATAGCTATTTTTGCTACAAATATATAAGTAGCATCTTTGAGTGAGTCGGAATATTCGCAAAAAAGAGCTCTAAGTCTTCTCTTTGCTCTATTTCTTTTTACCGCATTACCAATTTTCTTAGTAGCGGTAAATCCAACACTGCGAAGATTTGCTTTTGGGAGAAAAAAAAGAACAAGGTTCGCAGAATGAACGCTTTTGCCCTTTTTATATATGTGCTGAAATTCTTTATGCTGCTTTAAGGTATAAAAACCGCCTAAACTGACAATTTTTTACGACCTTTTGCACGACGACGGTTTATTATGTTACGACCATTTTTAGTAGCCATTCTGTGTCTAAAACCATGAGTTCTTTTTCTAGGCGTACTATGAGGTTGGTATGTTCTTTTCACGACATATCCTTCTTTAAAATTAAGTTCGCAATGTTACATAAAAGTTACTTAAAGTGTGATTAAGGTTCATCTTACGGTCATTTAACATATAATTAACACTGATGTGATTATAATTGTCTATCAAAAATACAAACTACTATAATAAACACCTCAGCGGAGAATAAGTGAATTTTAATAAAAAACTACTAACTAGCGTATTTATAAGTCTATTACTTCTATCTTACTCTCTTTTTCTTAATATAAGAAGTATAGGTTTTACAGATGAGATATTAAATTCAACACACATAAAAGAACAATTATCTACCGAAATAGAAGCAAATTTGCAATCTCAAAAATATATGCTATATCTCTCTATAACTGCCATCGCTATTATGATCTTTACCTTATATAAGCTTCTCTGGCGATATATAGAGGCTAAAAAACAGCTTCTTCTTGGCAAAAAAAATGAAAAGCATCATAAAAACATGCACTCTAGACTTCTAAAATATAATAATGACTTAGAAAAAGAGATCTCTAAAAAAAGTGCTGAGTTAGAGTTAAATACTTATACTCATTTCTTAAGTGCCTTACCAAATAGAAATAGACTTTTACAAGATTCTAAAACCTACGAGTTTAAACAGATGGCACTCCTAAACATAGATAAGTTTCAAAAATTTAATGATGTTTATGGTGAAGATATAGGAAATGTTGCCCTCAAACTTAGTGCTGATTTTTTAAGCTCTAAGATCAATGATACTAGAACTTTTTTATACCACATTGGTGGAGATGAATTTGTTATTGCTGTGAAAAATTCTATCAAACTTAACAACACTCTGTTTATAAATAAAATTGAAGATATTTTAAACTGCTATAAGAGAGAGAGTTTTATCTATGAGGATAAGAAGTTCAACTTCATGATGAGTGCAGGTTTAGCATTTAGTGGCTCTAAAAAGATGATGGCTTATGCTGATATGGCACTAAAAGATGCAAAGAAGAGGAATGTTGGTATCTCTATCTTTAATGATGATAAAGAGCTAGAAAAACTTCACAAAGAAGATATGGAATGTCATGAGAAGCTTTCATTTGCACTTGAGAATGACAATGTTATATCTTACTTTCAACCCATCTCAGCTCTACAAGATGCTTCATTGGAGATAAAGTATGAATCTCTTGTTAGAATTAGAGATAAAGATGGAACTATTATCGCTCCTTTTAGATTTTTAGATGTTGCAAAACAAAATCGCATCTACTATAAGATTACAAAAGCTGTTATTAAAAATACTTTTGAAGCTATTATAAAGTATGACATACACTGTTCTATCAACATCTCAATGGAAGATATAGAAAATGATAGAACTTTAGAAATGTTATATAAAAAGTTTGATGAATTTGAGCATAATCATAACTTAACTATTGAACTGCTTGAGACTGAAGAGTTTAAAGATTACAAGAGAGTTTATGATTTTTGTATGAGAGTTCGTTCTTATGGCATAAAGATAGCTTTAGATGATTTTGGATCTGGTTATTCTAACTTCTCTCACGTTCTAAACTTGCCCATTGATTATATTAAGATAGATTCTTCACTCATCTCAAACATAGATAGAGATATAAACTCACAACTAATGGTCTCAACGATTGTCGGCTTAGCACATAAGCTAAAGATCCACACCATCGCAGAGTTTGTTTCATCTAAAGAGATCTTAGATGTTGTAAAGAGCTTAAATGTTGATTTTGCTCAGGGTTATTATATAGGTAAACCTCAAGAGATAAAGAAGCATATTCCTTATCTATTTGATTAAGAAGTCTTTTAGTGAGTCGCTACTAGACTGATCAAATGGTATCGTTGTATCAAAAAGTTTTTCATTTTGCCCAACATGACAATCTCTACAGCCTTGGATTACATCGTGTTCTCTAATATTTGGTTTGTTTATCTTAGACATTGGATGACATGAAAAACAGTCATCACCACATTCAGCCATTGAGTTTGGATCTGCAGAGTGGCAATTGATGCAAGTTAGCATCGGCTTGTGTCTCTCATCTTCATGTATAGTTGGCACTAGCTTTGGGTGACAAGTCATGCAGTCACCCGTACAAGCTAAAAGATTGAATGTTAATATCATAAAAACGAGTAAATATTTCATGCTTATAAATTCTCCACTCTTACCTCTATTTCACCATCTTTTATATCAAAATATACTTTTGAACCCTCACTCACTTTCCCCTCTAGTATTAGCTCTGCTAGTCTGTCTTCGACTATTTCATACAAAGCACGTTTAAGTGGTCTAGCTCCATAGACAGGATCAAATCCAGCTTCTGCAATATAGGCTTTTGCCTCGACACTTAGATAAAGTTCTATATCTCTTTGCTCAACTTTTTTGCGAATATCTTCAAAGAAAATATCAACTATACCTATGATTTGCTCTTTTGCAAGTGCGTTAAAGATAACAATATCATCAAGTCTATTTAAAAATTCTGGTTTAAATGCTTGTTTTAACTCACTCATAACCATAGTTTCTAGTTCTTTTGATGATGGATTGTTTATGATCTTATCACTTGCGATATTTGAAGTGAGGATGATAATAGTGTTACTAAAATCAACTGTAACTCCTTTGTTATCTGTAAGTCTTCCATCATCTAAGACTTGTAAGAGCATATTAAAAACATCTGGATGAGCTTTTTCTACCTCATCAAAAAGCACTACGCTATATGGCTTTCTTCTAACAGCCTCAGTAAGCTGACCGCCCTCTTCGTAGCCCACATACCCAGGAGCCGCTCCAACTAATCGTGATACTGCATGTTTTTCCATATACTCACTCATATCTATTCGTATAAGCGCATCTTCGCTATCAAACAAGAACTTTGCAAGTGATTTTGCTGTCTGAGTCTTACCAACTCCTGTTGGTCCTAAAAATAAAAAGCTACCAATTGGAGTATTTTCACTTGAGAGACCCGCTTTGTTTCTCTTAATGGCACGTGCTACTGCATGTGTAGCCCTCTCTTGCCCTACAACATCGCGGTTTAGCTCCTCTTCAACATTTAAGATCTTATCCTTATCTCCTTGGAGCATCTTGTTTACTGGGATCTTAGTCCATCTTGATATTATAGAAGCTATCGCCTCTTCATCAACACTATTTTTAAGAAGCGTTCCCTCTTCTTGCATTTTTGTCCACTTCTCATTTATCTTTTTTTCTTCTTCTAAAAGAGCTGGAATCTCTCCATACTCTATCTCTGCTGCACGGTTAAACTCAGAGTTAGACTTTGCAAGGTGTGCTTCTTTTCTCTTTTTCTCAATCTCATTTTTGATCTCAGAAATTCTTTCAAAAACCTCTTTTTCTGTAGCAAACTGAGCTTCAAGAGTTCTAACCTCTTCACCTACATCTGCTAACTCTTTTTCGATCTCTGTAAGTCTTTTTTCATTTGCAGGAGTCTTCTCCATCTTTAGAGCTTCTTTTTCTACATGAAGTTCTGAACTTCTTCTCTTTGCAGATCCAAGAGCATTTGGCTCAGACTCTATCTGCATCTTAAGCTCCGCTGCTGCTTCATCTATAAGGTCAATCGCCTTATCTGGTAGAAATCTATCAGCGATATATCTATCAGATAGTCTTGCCGCTGCAACTAACGCACTATCTGTGATCGTTACATTGTGGTGAGTCTCAAGTCTCTCTTTGATCCCTCTTAATATTTGAAGAGATTGATTGACCGTAGGCTCATCAAGGTTAATTGGTAAAAATCTTCTCTGTAATGCCATATCTTTTTCAAAATACTTTCTATACTCTTTTAGAGTTGTAGCACCAATAGTATGAAGTTCCCCACGAGCTAATGCAGGCTTTAGTATATTTGCAGCATCCATACTTCCCTCAGCTGCACCAGCACCAACTATTGTGTGAATCTCATCAATAAAAAGAATTACATTTCCACTCTTCTTAACCTCATCTATAACCGCTTTTAGTCTATCTTCAAACTCTCCTCTATATTTAGCACCTGCAATTAAAGCGCTCATATCAAGTGCTACAACTCTTTTGTTTTGAAGTGAAGTTGGAACTTTATTATCACTTATGCGTTGAGCTAAACCTTCAACTAAGGCAGTTTTACCAACTCCTGGTTCGCCTAGAAGCATAGGGTTGTTTTTTGTCTTTCGTATGAGGATCTGCATCATACGAGTGATCTCTTCATCTCGCCCAATTACAGGTGAGAGTTTGCCCTCTTTTGCCTCTGCTGTTAGATCTATGCCATATTTTGCTAAAGACTCTAACGTCTCATCTGAGCTTTGTGAGTCTATTTTAACTCCCTTTCTTGCAGCCTCTATAGTTTTCGCAAGTTCAGATACGTCAGTATATTTCTTTAATATACTAGCAAATGGCTCGTTTTTTAAATTTGCAAGTAAGTATGTATCTACCGCTAAGAACTGATCGCCATTTTTTGTCATAAGTCCAGCACCATTTTCTAATGATGAAACAAATTCTCTTCCTAGTTTAATATTTTCTTTTGTCACACTTGAAGATTTTGGAAGTTTTTCACTCATACTTCTAACATCTAGTTCTATCGCTGTTTTATCAATGTTCATCTTATTAAACATCTGGTTTAGTACTGAATTTGAGTTAGTTAGCATCGCCCAAAAAAAGTGCAAGCTGACAACTTCTTGATTTTTGTTGTGAAGGGCTAGTGATACTGAGGATTCTATCGCCTCTGTCATATTGTGTGTTAGTTTTTCAAAAATGTTGTTAGTGTTCATAAATTTCTCTCCTTGTTAAAGTGACAATATTATAGCAAGTTGAGCGTAACTATGTCAAGTCTATTTAGTCACTCCTTCTCAAAAAGCCATTTAGTAATAACTTAGCTATTTTATATTATAATCAAATTTATACTATTAAAATCTAAAGGATCTGTTTTGCCTACAATCTTAGAAGCAATTACTTCTCGCTCATCAAAAAGAGCATACCACTCAAAGAGTGTTCCCAAAGAGATTCAAGAAAAAATCTTAAAAGCCGCAAGTATGACGCCAAGTGGGGCAAATATGCAACCTTGGATAGTTTACGCCGTTAGTGATGAGGGTGTTTTAAAAAATATAGGTGATGCCATTATAAAGAAGATGGAAGCTGGGGTAAAACATGATCAATTTATTCAGTATTATCCAATTAAGTGGAAAAATCCTTACAAAAAGAGACGACTTGAGACTGGAGTTGGACTCTATACTCTGATGGATGTAGGCAGAAAAGATATAGAGATGAGAACTAAGATGTGGCATGATAACTTCAGATGGTTTGGTGCTTCAACTGTTTTTTTTGTATTTACCGATAAAGATCTTATAGACAATGCACAAGGTGCTCTAATAGACTGCGGAGCTTACTTACAAAGTCTTATGCTTTTAGCTCAAGAGTTTGGGCTTGACACTTGTCCACAAGGATCTACAACTGAGTTTGGAAGAGTTGTAGCGGATGTTTTGGATACTCATGAAAACCTAGCACTTTTATATAGTGTAGTTATCGGTTATGCAAAAGAAGATGCAAAAATAAACACATATCAGCCAGCAAGAGCAGATCTAGATGAGTATGTAACTTTTATATAAAACCTTTTTTCTTATACCTTGTGAGCATATTTTCATTACCGCTCACGCCACCACTATGAACATATAAAACCCTCTCTTTGGTTTGACTCAAAAGAGCCTCCCATAGAGAGGGAGCATACAACAAGTCAAATTCTATTCCTGTAGTAAGTAGTTTTTTATGCAGATCTATAAACTCTCTGTATGGCTTTGCAAAGTGATACTTCTTTTTAGACTCTAATATTATGAGATTATCTGGGATCTCATGCAAAGCTTGCATCTGAGATCTTAGATATATTGCATCTCCAATACAAGGTGTAGTATAAACTTTAAACTCTTTAAGAGCTAGTGCTAAAAAGAGTGCAGTTGTTCCAGTTCCAGATGGAGTAGCTATAGATCTAGTCTCTATAGAGGACTCCCTTATTTCCTTTGCTAAAACTTCTATACCCTCTCTAGCTTCAATTATAGCTCCACCTTGATGCACTATAAATTCACCCGCGTTTGTATTTAAAGAGAGTGAAGCTATATAGTTTTTGTAAAGTGATTCATCTATCTCTATGTGATTCATTCCCATCTCTATGGAGTGAAAATAATTCCCAATATCTAATGTTTTTTGAGTTTTGCTCTGTGGCTTAGTATAGTAGTCAAATTCCCAGCCTTTATTTTTGCACATTGCTGCTATTGCTAACATTGCGTTAGATTGAGTTCCACCGTAAGATATGATTTTGTTCAGTTTGTTTGGAGGAGTTTTTAGCAGTTTATAGAGCTTTCTATACTTGTTTCCTGCTAAGTATGGATCTATGAGGTCATCTCTTTTTATAAAAAACTCTCTGCCCTCTAGTTTTATCTTAGAGATGGCAGAGACATTCATAAAAAATTATTTTATTGTTGCTTTGTTTTTTAACTCTTTCATTTTATCTTCAACAACGACCTTAAATTTTTCCATCTTAAGTCTTTGTTCTATAAAAGATTTAACTTCTGTAAAAGATAGTACTTTTTTAGCTTTTTTATCTTCAAGGTATATAACATGGTAACCAAACTGTGTTTTTACAGGTTCAGAAATAGTCCCTTTTTTCATACTAAAAACTTTTGCATCAAACTCTGGAACCATTTGTCCTTGTGCAAAAAATCCAAGATCTCCACCTTTTGGTCCAGTAGGTCCTGTGGATTTTTCTTTTGCAAGTTCTATAAATTTATTTTTTAGAGCTTCGCCTGAGAGTGATTTTAGCTCTTTTTCTATTGCTTTTGCTTCACTCTCTTCTTTTACTAAGATGTGACGAGCATGAACACTACTTTTCTCATTAAACTCTTCTTTGTTGTTGTCATAGTAGTTTTTTAAATCTTTATCAGAAACACTAACTTTGTCAAACTGTTGCTTTTGCCAAACTTGGATAGCTAAGTCTTTTTTAACTCTCTCTTGAACTTTTTCGTACTCTTCTTTAAAATCTTTACTCTTTAAAACACCTGTCTTTTGAGCATCTTCGTAAACTAACTCTTTTGCTATAAGCTGTTCTAGCACTTGTTTTCTAAACTCTGCTTGTTTATCAGCTGGAACTTGGTTAAATCTACCTTGAGTAGCATTCATAAGAGCAGTATCAACATCTTCTTGAGTGATATTAGTTCCATTTACTGAAACTAGTGTTGTGGCACACGCTAGAGAGCTTGCGAGAAGCAGAGTTGTAACTATTTTAGTCATTTTGTTCATTAGTATTCCTATAGTGTTATGTCTTTTAAAATTCAATTTAATTCATTTTTTGTGTTAACTTCAAAAAATCATCTAAATCTGTTTTAGACAAAAAGTTTATACGCATTATACTAACCATTATTAAACAAAAGTGATTTTTGGTTTATATCGCAAATTTAAGTACACTTAGCCTTATGAAAAAAGCAACTAAAAAAGAGATAGAGCAGATCCACGAACTCTTTATACAAAAGTATAGTGATGCAGTGACTGAGCTAGACTATAGAAACGCTTACGAGTTAGTTATTGCCGTCGCTCTATCAGCACAATGCACCGATAAGAGAGTAAATCTCATAACGCCAGATCTATTTAAAAAGTATCCAAGTCCAAAGGAGTTGGCTCTTGCATCTCTAGATGATGTAAAAGAACTCATCAAGAGTTGTTCGTTTTTTAATAACAAGGCAAAAAATATCATAGCAATGGCTTCAAGAGTTGTTGAAGTTTATGGCGGGGAGATCCCGATGAATGAAAAAGATCTCAAAACACTTGGAGGGGTTGGACAAAAAACTGCAAATGTTGTGATGATAGAGTACACTGGTGCAAACTTAATGGCAGTTGATACTCATGTCTTTAGAGTCTCTCATAGATTAGGGCTTAGTGATGATAAAACTGCTTCAAAAACAGAGGCAACGCTTGTAAGAAAGTTTAAAAACAACCTCCAAGCACTTCATCAAGGAATGGTACTTTTTGGTCGCTATATTTGTAAGGCTCAAAACCCAAAATGCGATGAGTGTTTTTTAACTGAGTTTTGTAAAACAAAAGAGACTTTTAAAGTTTAAAGTATTTGGTATAACAAATGCTTTATAAAAGATATGATGAAACCTATACTATTAATATTCTCAACACTTTTACTAACTGGATGCATGAACAAACACGGTATTTCAGCAAAATACTATAGCGATTGTAAAGAGTACTACGACTTACAAGGTTACTACCATAAAGAGTGTGGCGAGGATGATATAGTAACCTACAAAGCCATAGGTGAAACAGGTGGAAAAGTTATAGATGTGTGGACAGGTAGAGAAGAAAAACCTAAGGGTAATGTTTGGTAGATTTATTTTATAGCTATAAAAGTCGCAAAATTTGCCCAGCGAAAAACAACCTCGCAATGTTTAAAACCACAATTTTTAGCCATCTTTATGTTTTCATCCTCACTGTAAGGAACTAAGACATTCTCTAGTGCCTCTCTTTTTTGAACTATCTCATACTCTGAGTAACCCTGCTCTTTTTTATAATCATAGTAACACTCTATGAGATCTTTGTTTAGTTTTGAGTCATGGCTTATAACTTTTTCGCTAAAGATAAAGATACCATCAGAACTAAGAGAGAGGTTTATTTTTTTAACCAACTCTTCTCTAACTAACGGGCGAATAAACTGCAGAGTATAGTTACTTATAAAAACATCTGCTTGTTCATAGTTATATTCCAAAATGTCCGCATTTTCTAGCTCAATTTTCGCTCCAAAGGCTTGTGCTTTTTTTCTAGCTTGTTCTAGCATCGCTTCTGAGTTGTCAAGTCCTACGAGTCTTGCCTCATTTTCTAGATCTTTTGAGATACTAATAAGTAAAGATCCAGTTGAAGATCCAAGATCATAAACCACAGAGTCTTTTTTTATACTCTTTAGTGCAAAAAATTTTGTAATCTTTTGTGACTCCTCGTAAAAAGGAACACTTCTCTTTAACATATCGTCAAAGACTGCAGCAACTTCTTCATCAAACTCAAAATGCTTTTTTATGGGTTTTGTAAATACTTTATCATTCATAATGAAAGTTTAGCTAAACTTTTAGAACTATTTCAATTTATAGGGTGATTTTATGGAACTAAGTACTTCCTCGTGGATGTTAATATTTTTTGTGGCACTGCTTATTGTTAGCATTTGGAAGATCTATGCTTTTTTGCCAAATAAACCATTAGTAGATGATGACACAACAAAAGAGTCCCAAGAGGAGCTTTTAAAAGTTATCTTAAAAGTCATTAAAGAGAGTCAAGGTGAGTTAAGTCGTGAAGAACTTTTTGCAAATATAAAAGAAGATGAAACTTTTGATGAGAAGAAATTTTGGAGATTTAACCAAAATAGACTAAACCAACTACTCAGCCACTATCATTTAGAAAATCCACATACTAAAAACATAGCAGATATATACAAAGACTTAAAGGACTAAAACCTTTAAGTCAAATGTTCTTAGTTTCTATCTATTGCATTTAGATCTTTAAATGCTTCTTCAACACGACTTACTAGTGTCTCTTGTCCGGCTCTTAACCATTTTCTAGGATCATAGTATTTTTTATTTGGTTTGTCTTCGCCTTCTGGATTGCCTATCTGAGCTTGTAGATAGTCATTGTACTTTTCTACATAAGCCTTTGTACCAGCCCATAATGCCCACTGAGTATCTGTGTCAATATTCATCTTAATAACACCATAACTTATAGCTTCACTTATCTCTGAAGGAGCTGAGCCTGAACCACCATGAAAGACAAAGTTTACAGGCTTAACAGATGTGCCAAACTTCTCTTGTATATGCTTTTGAGAGTTATCTAAAATCTTTGGAGTTAGTTGTACATTTCCTGGTTTGTAAACACCATGAACATTTCCAAAAGATGCAGCTATTGTAAAGTGTGGAGATATTTTGCTCAACTCCTCATACGCGTAAGCAACTTCTTGTGGTTGTGTATATAAAAGAGAGTTATCAACGCTTGTGTTATCTACTCCATCTTCTTCTCCTCCAGTTACACCCAACTCTATCTCGATGCTCATACCAATTTTGCTCATTCTTTGTAGGTAAGCTTTAGATATAGAGATATTTTCTTCTATTGTCTCTTCTGAGAGATCTAGCATATGTGATGAGTAGAGTGGTTTGCCAGCATGTTTGAAGTGTTTCTCACCAGCATCAAGGAGTCCATCTATCCAAGGAAGAAGTTTTTTTGCAGCATGATCAGTATGAAGTATTACAGCCACACCATAAACCTCAGCCATCATGTGAACATACTTTGCTCCAGCTACAGAGCCAGCAATCGCGGCTTTCTCTCCTTCGTTACTAAGACCTTTTCCTGCAAAGTAAGATGCTCCGCCATTACTAAACTGTATAATTACAGGCGATTTTACTTTCGCTGCAGCTTCTAAAACTCCGTTAATGGAGTCTGTTGAGACAACATTTACAGCGGGAATTGCAAATCCTATCTCCTTTGCCATGTTATAAACTTTTTGTACATCATCTCCAAAAAGAACACCTGGTTTTACGATATCTAATATGCCTTTGCTCATTACACTTCCTAAATTTTGATTGTTGATGTGATTATAATATAAGCTTTATTTGAAATAACTTTCTTGTAATGTTTTTATGCTAAAATAGCTAAAATTTTTAGTTTTACATATTTCACTTAAATTTAACACAAATTTACACTCAATTTTTCACAATAAGGACATTAGATGAGACTATCTATAGATGAATATTCAAAAAGATTTAAAATGTCAAAAGAGATGATAAGCTCTAAACTAAGAGAGAAAAGGCTCGACTATATTATTGAAGATTCTACAACTTATATCTTAGTGGATGATGCTCTTTTAGCTAATGAGCCAGAAAAAGAGATTTTACAAACACAAATTATCTCAAAGGCCATAACAAAGCCAAAAACAACAGTTGCGACTGTAATAGCACTCTACCAAAGAGAAAATGCCCAACTAAAACAAAAAATCATCCAACTTGAAGAGAAGATAGATGGTCTTATCGATGATAAAGAGCAGATGTTGCGTGATGAGATGCACAAAATAGAGCAACTCTATAACAAAAAAGATGAGCAATTAAAAAATATCTTAGAACTTGTAAATGCAAAGATGATGCAAGATCAACGAGACAATACTATACATGAGGTTCAAACTCTTCAAAACAATAAGCAAGAAGAAAAACGAGACTCTGATGTAGTTGAACTAAAAGAGTATTTAAAGAGCCTAAACCTTAGATCTTATCAACGAAAAGTAATTAAAAGAAGATTTTTGTCTGTTTATGACAATGATATAAGAGTACTCCAGCAAGATGGAAAGTTATATTTAGATTTTTCAAAATATGATTATAGTGATCTTCTCTCATACTAGAAGACAAGGTAATTTATGAGTCAAGAAACAATAAAGAGTATTAAAACAAAAAATATCAAAGCTGCAATGAATAGCTTTGCAACCCAAAATCTTACTCCATTAAATGAGTGTGATTTTGAGATAATAAAAACAGCAACATATATAAAAACAAATGCTGATGATAGTTTTAGACTCTTTAATGAAAATCTTTATGAACACTTTAAAGATGAAGAATCAATCTTAAACAATCGCTTAGAACTCAAACAAATTCATACAATACTCCCAAGTATACTAACTGAAGTAGTCGTAAAACTAAACTATACCTTAGAGTTCACTCAGCATAAGACTCATCCAAAGATTATCTTGCATCCAGATTCACATATATTTTATAAAAGTCGCAAACCTAGTGAGACTTATATTCTATTGGTTAAAGAGTTTAACAAGATAAAAGCCAAAAATAATATCATAATAGATCTCTTTGATGAGAGTATGTTAAAGACACTAAAATCATTTATTAAACATCTTTATCAAGGTAAGTTTGTAAAAAAAGTGCGCATACCTCTTTTTGATGGGATTGAGCCAAATGTTGCAAAAGCTGGAAAGCTTATCCTGTGGTTTGAACAAAAAGATCTGCTTAGAAAACAAAAAGTTATAGAAGTAGAGACCAATGAAGTCTTAGCAGAGTACAAAAAACCAAGCTATTCAAAGAGTGGCTTCAACTCTCTTGGTGAACATATAGATGGCGATTATTCTAATAGCTATGATGACTTACAAACTCCGATCGATGAAGAGAGTATCTATATAGAAGAAGATGATCACAAAAAACTCTATAAAAGTAAATTTAAAGGCTTTGTTGTACTAAATGATAAAATCTTTGGCGTTAACAACAAACTAAAGATGAAAAAACTCTCAAGAATCGAGAGTAGCATCTCTAAACAAGAAGACAATAACATAGAAGTTGTTGTCTCTCAGAGTGATACTACTAAAGATAGTATTGGCGAGGGAGTCACACTTAAGAGCGAAAAAATTCATGTTAATGGACATATCGGAGCAAATAGCATCCTAGAAGCTCTAACTCTGCAGATAGATGGAGCTACACATAAAGACTCTATGCAATTTGCAAAGAGTGCTAAGATAAACAGACATAAAGGAAATCTAAGATGTCATAATGCACAGATAGCACTACTTGAAGGTGGAATAGTTAATGCCACAAATGTAGAGATAGAATCTTGCCTTGGTGGGACTATTTATGCTCAAAATGTAAAAATTGGACATGTAAAGAGCAACTTAAAAGTATATGCAAGCCAATCAATTGAGATTAACCTTGTTAGCGGAGAAGATAATCTCTTTAAAATTAACTATAAAGACATTCCCATACTTAACTCAAAAGTAGAGCTTTTAAATGAAGATATCAACAAACTAAAGGATGAGTTAGAAGATGCAAAAAGACACAACATCTCTAAAGTCCAAAAGATACAATATGATATAAAACTCTTAAGAGATGAGATTGTAACTATTCAAAATTCTGCTCTAAGAGCTACAATAACCATTCATAAGCCTCTAAAAGGACTAAACTCTATAGTGTTTACCTTAGCAAATTCTCAAGAATTAGTTTATAAAACAGATGCTAGGAGTTATAAACCCTTTTATTTAAGTATTCAAGACGATAAAATAACTCTAGAGCCTGTTAAAAAATCAATCTCTCTTTAAAAAATTCAAAAATACACACTTTTTAAAATAATCTCTTATATCTCTATATTTTTTTATAAATAAGATACGGTAATCCGTATATAATATATAATTAAACTTATGTTAAATATATTATTTAGCATATTAAACAATATATATAACATATATAACACAATTTATACTATAATATTATATAATAAATGTATATTTAAGTATAAAATCCGTATAATTTTCCATGCAAATTTATGATCTATTTAACATTCTTCATAACTCCTTAGAGTCAAAAAACAATGGTAAAAAAATATCCTTAAAAGATATGGCTGCTTCACTAGGGATACCTATGCGTACATATCAAGACTGGAAACTTGGACGTGCAAAACCTCAAGCCGCTAGTATTGTGATGAAGATGTTAGGTAAATTGGATGATGATGAAATCATTAGAGCTGTTAGAAAAATAAACAAATTACACGAGGAATGATAAATGGGCGCATTAACAAAGCAGGAAAGAGACTCTCTAGAAGACATATTTCTCTCCATTGGCAAAAGCGATGATAAATACTCCAGATTGAAGCAATATACTTCAATAAACATATCAAAAAACATAAGCTTTAACGCCTCTAGGCTACTAAGAATGGCTAAATTAGGAATCAAAGAGTCAAAATTATCGCAATTTATCACACTTTTTGGTAAAAAGAAGAAAAATTTAAGCAAATAAACTATAAAGTATCCATAGCTGAATTATTTAAGCAGAAGTATTTGTGGTGCTTATGCTAAATAATATCGGAAATCTTTATGAATCTAAGGGTAAATATATGAATAAAGCTCAATTTGTTGAATTAGTACAATCATGTGGTGAGTACAAAACTAAGGTTGAAGCAGAAGCTGCAATCAAGGCGTTTACAGAAGCTGTAACAGTAGCGTTAGTAAAAAAAGAAGATGTTTCTTTAGTTGGTTTTGGTAGTTTTGCTGCAAGCCTACAAAAAGGTAAAAGTGGTAAAGTTCCAGGAACTGATAAAACTTATACAACTCAGGACAAAATGGTTCCTAAGTTTAAAGCTGGCAAAGGTCTAAAAGACCGTGTTGCTGCTGGCAAGTAACTTCTTAAAACTCATTGCTTTTTAGCGATGAGTTTTTCAATAAATGAATATAATTTCACTTTTCTCCACTTTTAAAAAAAAACAACAAACTTTAAAACTTCCCGACTCACTACTTATAAGACAACTAAAAGAAATTAGCAAAAAAAATGATCTTAGCCTATACAAAAACATAACGATCTACCATCATGCAAAAGAGTATTTTATTCCACTTTTAATTTTAGATAAAAAAAGAGGAATATTTCTTTTTGAGTATAAAGAGTGGTCATATGATGACCTCAAAAACTCTACAGTTTCAAAAGCTTCTCATCAAGATTCAAATGCACAAAGCATTGCCTATGAAAAAACACATGAATTTATAAGACAAAAATTTAACGAACTCACACATAAAGATGGTGTGCCTATCTACAACTATCTTTTGATGCAAAACCTAAACAGTGACGAGTATGAACATCTAAATAGTTCATTTAGGGAACTGTTACCTTTAAATAAAATTTTATTTAATGACTCAGATGAAGAACAGATTATTCAAAAGCTAAATGATGTCCCATGCTTAAAAACTCCCATATTAAAAGAAGCCGACATTATGGGCAATCTCTTAGTACAGTATCTCATACTCTCTAAAGATAAAAGTCTAAATCTAGCCACCTCATCACAGATAGAATTTATAGAAACAGATCTAAAAAAACTCATAACACTAAATGGCGTTGCTTCTTCTGGTAAAACAAGTTCCATACTATTAAAGTCAATTTTAGAAATTTTAAAAAATCCAAAATTAAAAATTATCATTATAGAACCAACAAGATTAGCTTGTGATTTGCTAAAACAAAAACTCTTAAACATCATAGAATATGCGATCATTGAGATAGATTTAAATTCTATAGAAATTATCACCCCATTAGACCTGCTAAACAGACATCTTAGTAAGCTCAATAAACCAAAACTAGAACTTGTTTTACATATCAATGAAAAGTTGATGAAAAAGAGTTTTAAAGCAGCAGATCTAATCATATGCGATGACACAAAAATTTTGCCCTTAGAATTTATAGACTATCTAATACATATACAAAAAAAATCTCTCTTAATTTTAGTCAATGCCGATAGTAAAAGAGAATCCAATTTTATTTTAAAAGATAATTTTAAAACAACTAAAGCAGAAGTTATATTTAAAAGAGCAAATCAACACGCAAAATCTCTTCAAATCATCTCAACCCTTCTAGAAGAGTACGAATCAAAAGATATTTTAATCATAAGTGATAATTTGAGCAAAAAAAAGCTTCTAGATGATCTTGATGGTTTTGTTGAAGAACGGGTTATCGCAGTTGACAGTTCGTTGAGTTTAATTTCTCAAGATTTAAATGGACTACTTTTATGCTCATATTCTGACATTGCTTCAATGAACTCCAAGATAGTTATACTTATGGATATAGAAGACACCTCTTTAAATCAGCTAGAATATGCTGCCACTTTGGCACAAAAAACTCTCTTTATTCTTCATGAAAAAGAGTGTCAAAATATCAAAATATTAAAGGAAAAATATGAGTAAGATCTTACTTTTGCTTATGCTGATGCTAAGCTTAAATCTAAGTGCCAATGAGAAAAAAGAGAGTGTAATCTTAGAGACTACACAGGGAAATATCGAGCTAATTATGTTTAGAGATATCGCACCTCTAGCTGTAGAGAACTTTACCACACATGTAAAAAATGGTTACTACAATGGTATAGCCTTTCACAGAATCATCAAAAACTTTATGATTCAAGGTGGAGATCCAACTGAGAGTGGTCGTGGTGGAGAGAGCATCTGGGGCAAAGACTTCAAAGATGAGTATAAAAACAAAACATTTGACAAGGCAGGAATACTCGCAATGGCAAATGCTGGTCCTCACACAAATGGAAGTCAGTTTTTTATAACAACCACAAAAACTCCTTGGTTAAATGGAAGACACACAATCTTTGGTGAAGTGACAGAAGAGTCAATGTTGACTATTAAAAAACTAAATAATGTAGCGACTTTAGGTTCAAGCGGTGCAGACAGACCTATAGAGCGTCAAGAGATTCTAAAAGCATATATGAAATAAATTTCTAATCCCCATATAACCCAAATCAAGGTATAATTTCCAAATTATATTTATGAGGTTATGATGGAAATTTCAACTTTTAAAAAGCTAGAAAAAACTGCGCTTAAAAAGAGCGGAACTGATTTTACAAGACTAGGTTTCGCACTATTTTTTATGATAGGAGTTTTAACTTTTAGTTTTCTAAGCAATGGTGGAATTTCAAACAATATGTTTTTAGCAGTTGCTGCACTTATCGGTGCATATATGGCTATGAATATTGGTGCAAATGATGTAGCTAATAATGTAGGTCCTGCTGTTGGTTCAAAAGCACTAACACTAACTACTGCTATTCTTATTGCAGCTGTTTTTGAAGCTGCTGGAGCTTTGATCGCCGGTGGAGAAGTTGTAAATACCATTAAAAGTGGAATTATAGATATCACTGCTTTTGGAGGCAATGCCGATCCATTTATTTGGGCGATGATGGCAGCTCTTTTAGCGGCAGCTCTTTGGCTTAACTTTGCCACTATGATGCGCGCACCAGTTTCAACAACACACTCTGTAGTTGGAGGCGTTATGGGGGCTGGTATCGCTGCTGCTGGTTTTTCTATAGTCTCTTGGAGCACTATGGCAAAAATCGCTGCATCATGGATAATCTCACCAATTATGGGTGGAGTTATCGCAGCTCTTTTTCTTTTTGCTATAAAAAAAACCATAGTCTTTAAAGAAGATAAGATTTTATCTGCAAAAAAATATGTTCCTGTATTTGTATCTATTATGGCATGGGCTTTTGTAACATACCTGATTATAAAAGGCTTTAAACAAATATGGCCACAAACTGTTGAGTTTTTAAACCTTATACCTCTTGTTTCTATAGAGATGAGTGACAAACCTGCTATGTCTGTTGCATTTACACTAGGTTTAATAACTGCTGTAATTGTTTATTTCATCGTTAAGCAAAGAGTTGGTTCAAATACTACTGTACTTGAAAATACAAAAGCATCCGTAAATACACTCTTTACAATCCCTTTAATCTTTTCAGCCGCACTTTTAAGTTTTGCTCACGGTGCAAACGATGTTGCAAATGCAATCGGTCCATTAGCAGCGATTAACGATGCAGTTATAAATGGTGGAATAACTTCTGATGCTTCTATTCCTTTGTGGGTAATGGCAGTTGGTGCTCTAGGTATTGCTCTAGGTCTTGCTCTTTATGGTCCACAACTTATCAAAACTGTTGGAAGTGAGATCACAGAGCTTGACCAAATCAGAGCGTTCTCAATTGCTATGGCAGCATCAATTACAGTCATAATTGCTTCTCAACTAGGGCTTCCTGTTAGTTCAACTCACATCGCGATTGGTGGTGTTTTTGGTGTTGGCTTTTTAAGAGAGTGGATGCACTTAAATACTGTGGATAGGACTATAGAAGATGATAAACAAAGTATTATTGAAGATAGAGAAGTTCTCAATGCTCTAAATGCAGAGCTCTTAACCCTAGAGGCAAAAGAGGGCAAGATTCAAGAGGACTATGAAAGGATTGTAGATCTTTACAAAAACATAGCTATAGAAAAAACACAGATTAAATCTACAAAAAAGAGTATCAAACAAGCTAAAAAGATAGAGTATGTAAAAAGAGAAGCTATCAAAAAGATCATTACTGCATGGGTTATAACTGTTCCAGCAGCAGGAGTTTTAGCGGCTATGTTGTTTTTTATGATAAAAGGGATTATGGTTTAAGAAAGCAAGGGTTGAAAAATCTCAACCCTTAAAAGATATTCTTTTTAAGTTCTATAGTCTGCGTTTATTTTGACATATTCATATCCTAAATCACAACCATAAGCTTTAAAACTGCCCTCACCTACTCCTAGATCACAAGAAATAGTGAATTTTTTATGCCCCATAACTATTGCACACTTTTTTTCCATTTCTGAGTCGAAATTTAGTGTGCCTCTATCATATACACAAAGATTATCAAATGAGATCTTTAGCTTCTCTTCATAAGCCTCAACTCCACTCGCTCCAACTGTAGAAGCTATTCTTCCCCAGTTTGGATCTTCTCCAAAAAGAGCGGTTTTTACTAAGAGTGAATCACTAAGAGTTTTCGCAACTATCTCAGCTTCTTTGTCACTTTTTGCACCTGTAATATTATAAGTTACAAGCTTTGTAGCCCCTTCTCCATCTCTTACCATCTCTAGAGCTAAAAAATGCATCACTTTAAAAAGAGCTTCTCTAAAAGCTTCTTTGTTATAAGCACCGCTTCTAGAGTTACTTAGAAGTAAAACAGTATCATTTGTAGAGGTATCACCATCAACACTTATAGCGTTAAAAGTTGTCTTTGTAACAAGATCTAAAATCTCTTGCATCTCCTGTTTTGAGACTTTGGCATCAGTTGTTATAAAGCATAGCATAGTAGCCATTGCAGGGTTTATCATCCCTGCACCTTTTGCCATTGCACCAATACTAAAGCTACTGCCATCATCAAGGGTAACTTTTAGGGCTATCTCTTTTGAAAATGAGTCAGTTGTCATAATAGCTTTTGCAGCGTTGCTTGGATTTTTATTTGAGATCTCAAAAAGCTTCATGCCATTTATAATTTTCTCTTTTGGAAGCCTCGCACCTATTACACCAGTTGAGCTCATTATAGGATTTAGCATATCTTGGCAATTGCTTAGAACTTCGTCTATATCATCAATCCCAGCTTGGCCAGTCATTGCATTTGCGTTTCTTGAGTTAATAAGTACAAAGTTAGTCTTAAAATCACCCTTAGATCTGAAATGTTTTATAGGAGCTGCAAACATCTTATTTGTAGTAAATACTGATGCTACTTCACACTCGCTATCACTATAGATAAATGCCATGTCAAGTGCGTTATTTTTTTTAAGCCCTGCACTTATTCCATCAGCAAAAAATCCATCTGCCGCACAGACTCCATCAGTTGCTTGAACTATATTATACAAATCTCAATTCCTTTGGCTTAGTTCTCTTTCTAAGCAGCTCTTTTGTAGTAGTAATATCACTCTGTATACCAATAATAAGGAGTTTACACTCACTTGTAATGAGTACATCACCTTTTGGCATGGAGATAAATTTACCATCTTTTTTTGTTATTCCAATAACTGAAGTATTAGTAATTTGGCGAATATGTGTTTCTTTTATCTTCTTTAAAACTGCCCAGCTATACTTTGGAACTTCAACTTCTTCCATATCTAGTGGATTATCACTCTTATATAAAAACTCTTCTAAAAGGTTCTCCATATCAGGGCGAGCTGCCATTGCGCTAACTCTTTGAGCAGTTAGTTTTGTAGGAGATACTACTGTATCAGCTCCAAGTTTTTTGAGCTTTTCAACATCGTTCATAGCTTCTGCAGCAGAGATTACATAGTATGGTCGTGGCAAAAAATGCTCTTTTTCAAAAAGTCTTACAGAAGCTATAAGGGCGATGTTATCAGCGATAGATGCAGATAGAGTTATCAATCCTTTTGCAGATGCTAGGTGTGCTTTTAACATCGAGAGTTCAGCGTGTGGCTCTGCTTTTAAGTAAGTTTGATAATTATGTTCTATTGCCCATTCGTGGATCTCTTCTCTTGGATCAACAACAACAAAAGGTATATGATTTTTTCTTAACTGTTTAGTGACTTCAAGAGTATAATCATTATGATAACAAACAACAAAATGTTTTTTTAGTCTTGCTATCTTATATAACATTTTTCTCTCCTTTAAGATCTTAAAAATAGTACCTCTATTTAACTCAGTTGCCATGATACCTATAGCACTAGTAAATATAGCAAAACCAGCAATAATAAGTGTTATAGTAAATATTCTTCCAGCATTAGAGATTTCAAAAACCTCCCCAAAACCAACCGTAGTGAATGTTATGCCTGTCTGATAAATAGCATCCATAAGAGATACTTTTTCTAAAAGTAAATAACCTATGGTTCCAATCAACATTGTTATGATTGTTAAAATAAGAGGTAGACGAAATTTTCTTAGATGAGGATAAACTTCAGGAAGAAGTTTTGCTTGAGGTTTGGGAGCAGACTCCCAATGTAGGAAGTTGCGAATCCTTTGTAAAAGATTCAACTTATTTTCCTATGCTCTTACGAGTTTTTCTTTAACGTGCGTAATTCTCTTGCAGAAATTTTAATCTTTTTTGTTGTACCATCTTCTAATGTGATACGCACTGATCTTAAGTTTAATAAAAAACGACGCTTTGTTCTGTTTTTTGCATGAGAAACATTGTTCCCAGTCATAGGGCCTTTGCCGCTAATAGCACATCTTCTTGCCATGCTAGAATCCTTAATTTTAGGTTTTTAAAAGTTGCGAATTATATCAATGTAAAGCAAAACTTCAGCTTAAAGGTAACTCTATCTTTAGCAAACAATGCACAAGTGGACTTAATAGCTATTTTATAAAGATAAAGATAAAATGTAATAAAATTATAACAAAAATGAAGAGAAAATGATAACAAAAGACAAAATTGATGAGTATATAGATAAGATCCCACCTACTCCCAAAGCATTAAAAGATACGCTCTCACTCTTAAATGATGGGCAACTCATAAAAGCTTCAAAGATTGCTCAGACAGATTTGGCTCTTTCAAAATATCTTAAAAATTTAGTAAATAAACCTATTTATGGCTTCTCACACGAAGTAAAAGATATTTCACAAATTTTTGGCATCTTGGGTGTTTCTGGTTCACAACAAACCGTCTATAACTATATGACCACACTTTTAAGCCCTGCAAAATGGCTACTTTTTGGGCTCAATACCAAATCATTCCATGAACTCCAAGCAAGACTCTCAAAAAGATGGGAGTTAATTTTAAAACATCTTGACATTGAAGATAAAAATTTAATAAGTTCCATCACTATACTTCCAGCTAGCATCATAGTCTCAGAAGCCCTTTTTAGCCAAAAAGTAGAAGATGTAAAACTTCTAAGATCTACTAAAAACCTTGACTATAACACTATTTTAACTCGTCTTTGTGGAATGGGTTTGTTTGATATTTGTGAGCAGATTACTATTAAGTGGGAGATGCCAAAAGAGATAGGCGAGCTCATTCAGGCAAGTTCTGGCTTAAAGCCTTCTTGTGATGAACAAATCAACTTACTTGCAAAATGGATGCATCTACTTCTTTTTTATGAACTTTCACAACCTATCTTTGTAGAGGCAGGTTTAAATGATTTTGTTGATTTTCAAGTAGATTTTGTAAGTGATATTTATGATGATTTTGCCAAACTTATGGAGATAGGATGAGAGCAGTAGTAAAAAATGGTGTAGGAGTCTTTACTCCTCAAGGTTTTTTAGATGGAAACAGCAGTAGCTCTTTTTTAAGCATAGATGACATTGAAGCTACCGCAGCACTAGAGGTTGATATGATTTTAGTCTCACTAAAAAGAGTTATATTTTTCAACAAAAATGGACTTGATATTTTTATGAAACTTTTCTCAAAAGTGAGGCAAAAAAATCATGCAACAGTTGGTTTTTGTGACTACGATGAGAAAAAATATAGAGCTATTAATGTCTTTTATCAAGATAAAATGTACTTCTCTTTATATAAGACTATAGAGATTGCATATCTTTTTTCTTCTTCTTTTCAAAACCAAAATAAAAATGTTTTACTCTACAGTGAAGATAGGTCTCAACGCTCAGCAATGGCTATAGAGCTTCATGACAATGGACACAATCCAATTATTGCCCAAACAAGCCAAGAATTTAAAGAAAAATCATCTAACAAAGACGCCTATGATGCTATAGCTGACTTGACATATTTGGGGCAAATGGGGCAAAAAATAGCTACAAGAGTTACAGGTAATGCCATCATCTACTCTATCTCTTCATATTTAGATGCAGAGATTTCAAATAAATTCAATATTCAGTATCATAATAACTCTCTAAATGTCGGCTTTAGACTCTTTGTATTTGATGCTTATAAAGTTATAAGTATGAATGTTCATGCACTGAATTTCTTCTCAAAACTTGCAAGTTCTGCGGCTGAGTATAACGCTAGTATCTGTTTTGTAGGTATGGACTTTGAAAAGACTACAGAGACTTTTAAAGATACCCTTGAAGATGCCGGTATTTTATTTTATGAGCAGATGGATGATATCTTAAAAAATAAAGAACTTCTCCAAGAGCTTGGAGCATCAAGCGCAGCAAATACAAAAATTAAAAGAGTTATAAATAAACAGACTGTGACTGAGTTACCAAGGTTTATAGATGCAACCGTTGTGACTATTGAGATGATGACAAACTCTAAAGCTATCAAACAATCAGCCGAAGTTCAAGCCATAACCATAAAAGACAAAACAGACAAAATTGCGAGCTCTATTGGTTACTATGGAGATTTAGATGGAATGGTCATCTTAGTCTTTCCAAAAGGCATTGCTAAAAAAGCTTGTGAGCTTCTTATAGGGGAAAATACCGATGATGTAGAACTTATCTTAGACACATTAGCGGAGCTTGTTAATATTGTGGGCGGAAAGATTAAAACACTCCTCTCAGATCAAAATATTAGTGTAGACATAACTCTTCCTCGCACTTATAATGATGTTGATAGTCTCTTAGAGGTAATTCAAGATAGAAAAGGTGTTCAAGTTGAGCTATCTTTTAATGATGATAAATTTCTCTTTTTCTTAACTAGATAAAAGTTTGCATCTGTATAATTACAAAATTAAACCCTCTGAATCAATCTATAAACTAGATTCCGTGTCAAGCACGGAATGACGAAACATGTGTCATCCTGAACTTGATTCAGGATCCAAACTTAATAATTGTTCAGAGCATTTAATTAAAATGAGAGTTTAGCTCTCATCTATATAAGGAATATTTATGTTAGTAGCCCCTAGTGTTTTGTCTGCCGATTTTGGCAACTTACAAAGAGATATAGAAGATATATGCTCTAGCGGATGTGATTTAGTTCATGTAGATGTTATGGATGGTCACTTTGTACCAAACCTAACTATCGGGCCTGTTGTGGTATCGGCTATTGCTGCGTGTGCTACAAAACCTCTAGATATTCATCTTATGGTTGAGAACAATACTTTTTTTGTTGAACTTTTTGCTCCACTAAAACCAAAATATATATCCTTTCATATAGAAGAAGAAAAGCACCCCCACAGACTCATCCAAAAGATTCGCTCATTAGGTATAAAGCCTGCGATAGTGTTAAACCCACACACTCCACCAGAATCATTAGAATACATCTTAAAAGATTTGGATATGGTTCTGCTTATGAGCGTAAACCCTGGATTTGGTGGTCAAAGTTTTATAGAGAGCGTGTTACCTAAAGCTGCTAAATTAAATGAGATGAGAAATAGACTAAATCCAGCTTGTGTTATTGAAGTTGATGGTGGGGTTAGTGATAAAAATATACAGAGCTTAAAAGATGTCGGTGTAGATATTGTAGTAGCTGGAAGTTATGTTTTTAATCATGTCTCAAAAAAAGATGCAATAGCTTCACTAAAAGTTTAAAATGAAAACTAAAATTTGCGGAATAACTTCTTATATAGATGCAATAAATGCCATAGAAGCGGGAGCTGATGCTTTGGGTTTTGTCTTTTATGAAAAATCTCCTAGATATATCTCACCATCTCAGGCTAAAGAGATTATCTCAAAACTTCCTCCTTTTGTTGAGAAAGTTGGTCTCTTTGTAAATGTTGATGCACAAGTTATAAACTCCTATATGCAAGAATCTGGATGCACTCTAGCTCAGATCCACTTTGAAGCCCAAGATTCACTCTACGAACAACTTTTTGTCCCCTTTATAAAAGTCATAAGAGCTAAAAGTGCACAAGATCTACTAAAGTATAGTGATGAGTATAGACTTGTAGATGCATATTGTGAAAGTTATGGTGGATCTGGTAAAAGACTAAATATTGAGTGGTTTGACGAGCTTGATTGTTCTAAAATCATCTTAGCTGGTGGACTAGATGCATCTAATGTAGCCTCACTCAAAAAGTATGGTTTTTATGGGATTGATGTTAGTAGCTCAGTTGAGATATCATATGGTAAGAAAAATAGAAAAAAAGTAAGAGAGTTTATAGCCAATGCTCACTAATGATTTTACACTAGATGCTAAAAGTATCCAAAGACTCTCCAACAAAGGACTAGCACAAGAGCATTTAAGGTCTCAAATAGTTGATAAAGAATTGGATTTATATTTAGAACTTTGGCACTCTCAAGGTTTGGAAATTATAAAACATCATGGATCTTACTATTTCTCTACAAGATTTGCCTCTATTGCTGATGGAGAGTTTTGTATAGTTGATATTGAGACAAACGGCTCAAAAATAGATAAACATCAGATCATAGAGATAGCAGCTCTTAAGATAAAAGATGGGAAAGTTATAGATAGATTTGAATCTCTTGTAAAATGCAAAGAGATAAATGTACATATAACTCAGATAACTGGTATCTGCGCTGAAGATACAAAAGATGCACCACCATTAAAAGATGTACTTTACAAATTTAAAGCTTTTTTAGCTAACTCTATCTTTGTGGCACACGATGTGAAATTTGATTATAGTTTTGTATCTCTTAGTTTGCAAAAGATAGGGCTAGAACCTCTTTTAAATCGTTCTTTATGTTCATTAGCACTTGCTCAAAGAACTATAGTCTCTTACAGATATGCGCTTTCATACCTAAATGATACATTCCAACTAAATCCAGATGCAACTCATCACAGAGCTATGAGCGATGTTAAAACTACTTACGAGTTATTTAAACTCTCGCTAGAGAGTATCAAAAAGAGAGATAAAGATGTTAAGAGTGTTGAGAATCTTATAAAGTTTTCTAAAGATGCTAAAAGATTAAAAAGACCAAAATTTGACCCTCTTTTGTTAGAGAACCAAGAAGAAGAAAAAGAAGAGGTTAAAAAAGAAGATTCAGCTTACTCTGCGTAAGCTCCGATACCTGTTAGTTTTTCATATCTAGCTTGAAGTCTATCTTCTTTGCTCATCTCTTTTAAAGATTTAACACTAGATAAAAAATAATCAGCAATAGCAGCAGCTGCGCTTTCTTTATCTCTGTGAGCACCAATAAGTGGCTCATCAATAATGTCATCTATAAGACCTAATTTTTTTAAGTCTCCACTTGTGATTTTCATTGCATTTGTAGCAGCTTCGGCTTTTTTAGGATCATTCCAAAGAATTGCTGAACAGCCCTCAGGCGAAATAACACTAAAAACAGAGTAACGCATCATAGCAAATCTATCAGCTACTCCAATAGCCAAAGCTCCACCACTTCCACCCTCTCCTATGACTATAGAGACACTTTGGGTATCAAGTTCTGAGAGTTCTAGTAGGTTTCTGGCGATTGCCTCACTCTGGTTTCTCTCTTCAGCCCCAAGACCTGGATATGCGCCTGGAGTATCTACCAACATCAAAAGAGGAAGTTTAAACTTTTCTGCTAATTTCGCAGCGCGAAGAGCTTTTCTATAACCTTCAGGATGAGGCATACCAAAGTTTCTTCTTATCTTGTTTTTAGTTCCACGACCTTTTTGTTCTCCAATAACCACAACTTTTTCATCACCAATATAACCGATGTAGCATAAAATTGCAGCATCATCACGAAAGTGTCTATCTCCATGGATCTCATACTTATCACGCATTATTAGGTTGATATAGTCAAGCGCATAAGGTCTATCTATATGACGGGCAAGTTGAAGTTGTTGAAAAGGAGTTAAGTTACTAAAAGTTTTATTAACTTCCTTATCAAGATTTGCTTGAAGTTTTTCTACTTCGATCTCATCATGACGAACACGAGCAGAGATTATATCTTCTTGAATAAATTTGATTTTATATTCAAAATCTAAATATGTTGCCATTACGAGTCCTTTTTCTAGAGTTTTTTAAAGATTAAAACACCGTTAGTTCCGCCAAAACCAAAAGAGTTACTCATAACTACATTTAACTCAGCTTTTCTTGAAGTGTTAGGAACATAGTCAAGATCACAAGCTTCGTCTGGAGTTTTATAGTTGATAGTTGGAGGGATAATTCCATCTCTCATTGCCATCAAACATGTTACTGCTTCAATGCCACCAGCTGCACCTAAACAGTGACCTATTTGACCTTTGATAGAACTCATTGGAGGACACTCTTCACCTAAAAGTTCTCTTACTGCCGCTGTTTCATTTTTGTCATTTATTGGTGTACTTGTTCCGTGTGCATTTACATAGTCAATCTTAGGCTTTCCTGCCATTTTATAAGCTGCCATCATCGCACGAGCTGGACCGTCAAGACTAGGTGTTGTAATGTGACTAGCATCACCACTCTCACCAAAACCTATGATCTCGCCATAGATATTTGCACCACGAGCTATTGCATCTTCATAACCCTCTAAAACTAGTGCAGCTGCACCTTCACCCATAACAAAGCCATCACGAGCAGCATCGAAAGGACGAGAAGACTCTTTTGGATTTTCATTGTTTGTTGAGAGTGCTTTCATAGCTGCAAATCCACCAATACCAGCACCAGTTACTGCACACTCAGCAGATACAACAAGCATTCTATCTGCACCACCACACATAATAGTCTTAACCGCTTCACTTATAGCGTGAGTTCCAGCTGCACAAGCTGTGACGCTAGAGAGGTTTGGACCTCTTGTTCCATGTTCTATTGAGACAAAACCGCCCAGCATATTAACTAGTGCTGAAGGAATAAAAAATGGAGAAATTCTTCTAGGACCTTTAGTTGCAAGTATGATAGAGTTTTTCTCAATTGCTGGTAGACCACCAATGCCAGATCCAGCACTTATACCAAATCTATCCATATCTATACCATCAGGAAGATTAGCATCGCTCATGGCTTCTGCAGCAGCCTTTAGACCAAGATGAATAAATCTATCTGCTTTTTTAACCTCTTTAGGCAGCATAACAGTTGATGCATCAAAATTTTTCACTTCTCCTGCTATTCTTACAGAGTACTCTGAAGCATCAAAAAGAGTAATCTCATCTATCCCACAAACACCATCACAAATAGCTTTAAACGAACTCTCTTTATCATTACCAACTGCATTTATCATGCCTATACCAGTTACTACAACTCTTCTCATAAAACTCTCCATCACAAAAATTTATAAAATACTCTATAAAACTCAGCTGCAGTCATAAAATCACAAACTGAGTTCTAAAAATATTTTGATTATTTATTTTCTATATAATCAACTACATCTTTAACAGTTTGTATCTTCTCTGCTTCATCATCAGGAATCTCGATATCAAATTTCTCTTCAAGAGCCATTACTAATTCAACTACATCAAGGCTATCAGCACCTAAATCCTCAACGAACTTTGCGTCCTCTTTTACTTCATCTGGGTTTACGCTGAGTTGCTCAACCACTACTTCTTTAATATCGTCTAAAAGTGCCATCATAGCTCCTATTTTTTTTATTATAAAATCGCGAAATTGTAACATACATAACTTAAATAAACTATTACGCCATGTTCATTCCACCGTTAACTTTTAAAGTTTCACCTGTTATGTAACTAGAGTGATCTGATAGGAGAAATGCTGTTGCCTCCGCTACTTCCTTTGGATCTCCAAAGCGTTTCATAGGTATTTTAGAAGTAAAACTCTCTTTTATTTCATCACTTAGTGCATCTGTCATCTCAGTTGCAATAAAACCTGGAGTTATAGTGTTGTAGCGAATGCCACTTGTTGCGGCTTCTTGTGCAAAACTCTTAGTCATGGCAATAACTCCGCCTTTAGATGCTGCATAGTTTGTCTGCCCTGCATTTCCAGTCTCACCAACAATTGAAGCAATATTTACAACTGAGCCAAACTTACTCTTTCTCATAGCTTTCATAGACTCGCGACACCCTATAAAACAAGATGTCAAGTTCGCATTTATAACGCTCATAAACTCCTCTGTTTTCATACGAAGTGCAAGTTTGTCATTTGTTATACCAGCATTATTTACAAGATATGAAAGTTCTCCATCACAATCTACTATAGTCTTAATAGCATCTATAAATGCAGCCTCATCACTAACATCAAAGCCTATAACTGCAGCTTTTCCGCCACTCTCTTCTATTGCATCTTTTATAGCATCAGCTTCTTTTGCACCACTTCTATAGTTGATCCACACCTTTAGACCATAACCCGCCAAAGTCTTTGCAATCTCTGCACCAATACCACGACTAGAACCCGTAACTAAAACATTTTTTCCGCTAAATTTCACTTTATTATTCCTTTTTACTATTTTATCACGCAAAACGAACAAGTCCGTTTTACTACGCTATCGCTTAGATTCCCTCAGCGGGAAGCTCTCGACACTTGTGTCTCTTTCGCGAAGCTGAAGCATCGCTTCCGAAAACCTTATCAACCACAAATTTCACATCCTTTTGGAAGCGAGGTTTTTAGGAACGCTAACCCGTGGCGTTCTCCACGATGAACCTCGTACTATTTAGACTAAACTACCATCCATCTCTTTTGGTATCTCTATATCCATAAGTTTTAAAACTGTTGGAGCTATATTGTTTAGTGCTCCAGGTTCTACTTTTGTAACACCTTCTGCTACTACAAAACACCAAACTTTTCCAACTGTGTGATTTGTCAAGATGCTTCCATCATCATTTCTCATCTCTTCACAGTTTCCATGATCAGAAGTTATAACCACGGAGTAGTCTTGCTCTTTTGCACACTTTAGTATGCGTCCTAACTCCGCATCTACAGCCTCCACAGCCAAAATTGCAGCTCCTTCGTCTCCAGTATGTCCTACCATATCGCCATTTGCGAAGTTTACAACTACAAAGTCGTAGCTCTCTTTCATAGCTCTAAGAACAACATCTCCAACCTCTTTTGCACTCATCTCTGGCTTCATATCGTAGGTTTTTACATTGGGTGAGGGGATTAAAACTCTTGTCTCGTTTTCATAAGGCTCATCGATGCCACCATTTAAAAAAAATGTTACATGCGCATACTTTTCCGTCTCAGCAGTGTGAAGTTGTCTTAAACCACGTGATGCAATAATCTCCGCTAGAGTATTTTTTGGAGCTTCTTTTAAAAACAAAACAGGATAAGAAAAAGATTTGTCATACTCTGTCATCGTAGCTATATTTACACTTTTTTTTGTGCAAGTAAAACCATCAAAGTTACTACTTCCAAGTGCCGTCACAAGCTCTCTCATTCTGTCACTTCTAAAGTTTATTGTTAGGATGCTATCACCATCCATAACACCCTCATAACCTTCAAATGCAACTGGTTCTATAAACTCATCACTTTCATCTTTAGCATAAGAAGCATCAATGTAATCACTCACACTCAAGTTTGTCTTTGGCTTTGCTTCTACCATTGCTTCATAAGCTTTTTGAACTCTATCCCAGCGATTATCCCTATCCATCGCATAAAATCGTCCAGAAATTGATGCTATTTTTACACTTTTATCTATTTGTGATGCCAAGGATTCGAAGTATTTTTTTGCAGAAGTTGGTGAAACATCTCTACCATCTGTTATAAGATGTAGAAAAACTTCTTTACTGTTTTTTGCTGCAATATTTGCAATGCCAATAAAATGATCTATGTGAGAGTGAACTCCGCCATCACTCATCAGTCCGATAAGATGAAGTCTTGGTGATTTACTAAAGAGTGTTTGTAAGACCTCATTTGATTCCAAAGTTTTTTTATTAAGTGCTAAAGAAATTTTTACTAGATCTTGATACAAAATCCTACCACTTCCAATACTCATATGACCAACTTCAGAGTTTCCCATCTGCCCTTTTGGAAGACCAACACTAAGCCCTGAAGTTTCTATAAGAGAGTGTGGTTCCTCTTTAAAAAGTTTGTCATAAGTGGGTTTTTTAGCTTTGTAAAATGCGTTATGCTCAGTTTTTGCGCTATAACCTATGCCATCTGTTATGACTAAAACAGTTTTTTTTGACAAATTTACTCCCTTTTTGTAAAATTTTGTAATTATACTCTTTTTTCAAAAACGACCAAATGTGATGAAATATTTTCACTTTATCATACTTTTACAATAATAAATCTATAATGTCACTTTTAAACAACTAAGGGATTAACCACTTTGCTATATGCACTTCATGAATTACTCAACATAAATATACTTGGCTATATCACAATTAGAGCGGGAATCTCGTTTTTCTTAGCTCTTATTTTTACTCTATATCTAATGCCCAAATTTATAAGATGGTCGCAAAAAAACTCAAGCGTTCAACCTATATATGACTTAGCACCACAAAATCACAAACAAAAAGAAAAAACCCCAACTATGGGCGGTATAATCTTTATAAGTGCTACTATTTTAGCATCACTTTTAACCATAAAATTTTCCAATATGTTTGCTATGGGAGCCTTACTTACACTTGTTCTTTTTGCTCTTATTGGTTTTAAAGATGACATAGCAAAGATAAAGAAGAGCCAAAACGGGGCAGGCTTAAAAGCAAGAACAAAACTGCTTTTACAGATCCTAGCTTCCATTGTTATAACAGTTTATTTATGTCTTGGAGCTGGGCTTAATACTGAACTCTATGTACCATTTTTGAAAAATCCCGTTTTAAATATGGGGATGTTCTCAATGATATTTTGGTCGATTGTTATCATCTCAACTTCAAACGCAGTAAACCTTACTGATGGACTTGACGGCTTAGCTACAGTTCCTTCTCTTGCGGCTCTTGCATCTTTTAGCATTATTATCTACTTTACAGGAAATGCAGTAATAAGCTCTTACCTTTTAATGCCAAACTTTGATGTTGGTGAAGTAGCCATAGTAGCTAGTGCTTTGATGGGAGCTTTGACTGGCTTTTTATGGTACAACTGCCACCCTGCCGAAGTTTTTATGGGAGATAGTGGATCTTTAACTGTTGGTGCTTTTTTAGGTTATTTAGCCATCATCTCTAAAAACGAGATCTTACTTCTTCTTATAGGATCTATCTTTGTAATAGAGACAGTCTCAGTAATACTGCAAGTTGGAAGTTACAAACTAAGAAATAAGAGAGTCTTTTTAATGGCTCCGATTCATCACCATTTTGAGATGAAAAAGTGGGCTGAGAACAAGATTATAGTTAGGTTTTGGATTATTGCAATTTTGTCAAATCTCATAGCACTCATCACTCTTAAGATCCGCTAGATGGTCTCACTATTTGGTTATGGTAAAACCACAAAAGCCTTAGCGAAAGTCATAAAAAAAGTTACTTTTTATGATGACAAATGCAATAAACCTTTTCGTGATGAAGATGGATTTTGGGTAAAACCATCAAATGAATTTAATCCAAAATACTCAAAAGTGGAGATCCCATCACCTGGGATCCCGCCTTCAAACCCGCTTATTACTAGGTCTAGAAACCTTATAAGTGAGTACGATTATTTTCAAAACACTAAACCTTTAAAAATTTGGATCAGTGGAACAAACGGTAAGACCACAACAACACAGATGATGCAACATCTCTTAGCATCTAAAGGAAGTCTAAGCGGTGGAAATATTGGAACTTCGCTTGGCTCTTTAGACAAAGAGGCAAAGATCTGGATCCTTGAGACTAGCTCGTTTACCATGCACTACACTAACATTGCATCGCCAAATATCTATGTTCTTTTACCTTTAAGCCCAGATCATATTAGTTGGCATGGAAGTATGAAAGAGTATGTAAATGCAAAACTAAAACCTCTATGTTTTATGAAAGAGGGAGAAGTTGCTATCATCCCAGAAGCCTACAAAGATACACCAACAGATGCGCATCTCATTACTTACAAAGACGAGGCATCTCTAGCTTCTTACTTTGGTATAGATCCTAGCCGTGTAAAGTTTCAAGGAGCCTTTTTAGCAGATGCACTCTTAGCGATGGCTGTTGATAAGATCTTGTTTGATGAGATAAACTATGAAAAGATAAACACATTTGAACTAGAAGCTCACCGTCAAGAAGAGCTAAGAGATGCTAAAGAAAGACTCTGGGTAAACGACACAAAAGCCACAAATTTAGATGCAACAATAGCTGCACTAAAGAGGTATAAAGAGTCACATATACATCTAATACTTGGCGGAGATGACAAAGGTGTAGATCTAGATGAACTATTTAAGTTTATGCAAAACCTCTCACTTGAGATCTATACCATAGGTTCAAACAAAGAAAAACTCTCAGATCTTGCACAAAAATACAATATGAAATTTAACACTTGTAAAAATTTAGCTGATGCAATAAAAGAGATAGATAAAAGGCTAAAAAAAGACGAAACTGCCCTACTCTCACCAGCAGCTTCAAGCCTCGATGAATTTAGCTCGTATATGCAAAGAGGCGATGAGTTTAAAGATGCAGTTTGTAAGCTGAAATTCAGTACACAAAAGATATAATTTCGCTCTTTAAAAGATGGCCAATTAGCTCAGTCGGTAGAGCAAGTGACTGAAAATCACTGTGTCCTTGGTTCGATTCCGAGATTGGCCACCACCTCTTTTAACTGTTTCGTCATTCTCAACCTGATTGGGAATCTTTTTTCATAATGGCCAATTAGCTCAGTCGGTAGAGCAAGTGACTGAAAATCACTGTGTCCTTGGTTCGATTCCGAGATTGGCCACCACCACTTGCAAAACAAATTTTTAAAACACCCATTAAATTTTCATTGATAATCTGTTACAATATATTTTATTAAATAAAAGAGGCAAAAATGGCACTAATAAACTGTATATTTTTTTAAAGTATAGGTAAGCAACATGACATCTTTATGTCTGGATTACATGTTATGTCTAAAATTTGAGTTATTTATTTTCATTAGTTGAAATTGTGATACAATATGTCATACAAATATATGAGGAGAGATTATGTTATCAGTTAGACTAAACAATACCCTTGAGAGTCAACTTCAAGTTGTATCAAATCAAAAACATCTATCAAAGAGTCAAGTTATTAAAGATGCGCTAGTTTACTACTTTGATATGTTACAAAAAGAATCAAACCAAAAAACTGCTTATGAACTAGGTAGTGATCTCTTTGGTAAATACTCAAGTGGAGATGGGACGCTCTCAACTACTTATAAACAAAAACTCAAAGATAAAATAAATGCAAAAAACAATAATTGATAGCGGACCGCTTATAGCTCTTTTTGATAGAAGTGATAAGTATCACCAGAGAGTTTTAGAGTTTATCAAGTCTTACAAAGGTGAGCTAATAACATCGTGGTCGGTTATAACAGAGGTCTCGCATATGCTAGACTTCAACCTTCAAGTTCAAATAGACTTTTTAAAATGGTGTGAGATAGGAGGCATAAAACTCTATGACATATCTCAAGATGAGATAGTTCACATAAGAGTGATGATGCAAAAGTATATAGATGTGCCAATGGATCTAGCAGATGCAACACTTATGTATATATCTAACAAAGAAAATATAAAAAACATTGTGAGCATTGATAGTGATTTTGATATATACAGAACTTTAAAAAAACAAAGCTTAAATAATCTTATTAAGTTTATTTAAAATATTTAAGCCTTTTTTACTTTTTACTTCATAAGCAGACACATGTCTCTTGTTAGGTATAAGGTGAGCGTATCTCATCGTCATATCAAGTGTTTTATGCCCTAGCTCTTTTATGTGCAATATATCTAATCCAGCCATAGCTAACTTTAAAAAAGTATCAAAAGTTATAGAAGAATATAAAAAAGATACACTCTCTTCAAAGCCCATAAAATAGGCACTTCTAAAAGGTTTTAGGAAGATTTAATAAAGTGTAAAAAAGTGCTTATAACTGACTGAAAATCACTGTGTCCTTGGTTCGATTCCGAGATTGGCCACCACCTAAAATTTTTTTACCATACACTTCACACAATTTAATCTCTAAAAATACAAAAAAAGTTTTATAATTTTTTTGTATTCTAAATGAAGTTATATAACCTCTTAATATGAAATTGGATAAAGTAACTTTATTAATTATTTGAAGGTTTTGTGACATAATGAAAAATAAACAAAGATCTGTCTTTTATACTCTTTTTTTAGCAATTTCTTTTACAATCTTGGTTGCTATTTTTATCGTGAGTACAATACTTTATAATCAAACAAAAGACCGTCTTTTAAAAGATATAAACAGTGATGTTCAAACAAGTTTAACCTTACTAAAAAACAGTATCTATCCTTTTATGGATTCTTACTCTGTTCATGAGTATGAAAAACTTATAGCAAATGAACTAAATCGTAAATATACTCTTGCTATTGTTGTTGAAGATTGCAATATGGCTAAGATCTTAGATTCAAAATACTTAGTCGGCAAAATCAACAATGACAAACAAGTACAAGACTTTGATCAAAACAACAAGATCCACCAACAAAGGATAGACAACTCTTACTTATATATAAAAGATGATATTTACAATCAAAATGGACTAAAACTTGGCAATATAGCAATTTATGCTTCTGATAGTTTAGTGCAAGAAAAACTCGAAAGTATCATCACCATCAGTATAATAATCACACTCTTAAGTACTATAATAGTCTTACTAGTAATCTACTTTGTTATGCACCAAATAGTACAAAAGCCTGTCAATAGCATTATAGAAGTCCTTAATAACAAAACAGATGATGGCATACCAACGAGCACAATTCCCTCTTACAACTCCAAAGAGTTATCCATTCTCTCATCAACTCTTAACAATATGATTAACTCCATTAAAGAGTCAAGATATCAACTTGATAAAATTGCAAATACCGATACATTGACTAATCTTGGAAATAGATATAAATTGATTCAAGATATCAATCATAGTACAAACCCAGCACTCGCTATCATAAACATAGATAATTTTTCAGAGCTAAATGACTTTTATGGATATGAAGTTGGCGACTATATTATCAAGCAAGTTGGTCAACATATATCAGGAGTAACTAGGCATAAAAATACTTTTACATACCATATTCAAGGTGATGAGTATGTTTTATTTAACCACGATATAGATAAAAATGAGTTTGAGAGAAACATACATAAACTAGTAGATATATTTTCTAATATAACTGTAGAAGTTGACGAAGAAGATTTAAACTTCAACTTTACTATTGGTGTCTCTTTTGAGAGTAAAGAAAAGATCTTACCAACTGCAGATATGGCTTTAAAAGTTGCAAAAAGAAACAATGAAAACATTATGGTTTTTAGTGAAGCCATTTCTTTAAATAAAGAGTACGAGAACAATATTTACTGGACAAAAAAGATAAGAACTGCTATCTTTGAAGACAGCTTCATACCAGTTTATCAGCCAATCATCAACAACAACACAAACAAGATAGAAAAATATGAATCTCTTGTTAGAATGAGAGATCAAGACAAGTTAATATCTCCTTTTTTCTTTTTAGAAATATCAAAAAAAACAAAATACTACTCAACTATAACTAAAATAATGATAGAAAAAACCTTTGAACGCTTTAAAGATAGTGATCTTGAATTTTCTATAAATCTAACTATTGAAGATATTTTAAACACCGAGATCAAAGAGTACATATACGGCATGCTCATTAAGCATAACATTGCCACTAGAGTTGTTTTTGAAATAGTTGAAACTGAATCCATAGAAAATTTCGAAGCAGTTTTAGGTTTTATAAATAAAATAAAAAAGATTGGATCTAAGATAGCTATAGATGATTTTGGCACAGGTTATAGCAATTTTGACTACCTAATGAGGCTAAATGCCGACTATATAAAGATTGATGGATCTCTTATAAAAGAGATAGATACAAACAAACAAGCTCAGGCAGTTGTCTCCACTATTGTAGATTTTGCTAAGAGAATGAATATAAAAACCATCGCTGAGTTTGTAGAAAATGAAGATATTCAAAAAAAAGTTATGGAGTTAGGTATAGACTACTCTCAGGGCTACTACTTTAGTGAGCCAAAAATAGATATTTAAAAAGATGGAGAGGATATGAATCTTATAAAAATTACTTTTTTGGTACTCTTTTTTACTTCTGCTACTTTTTTAGGAGCAACTGAAGCTCAGTTAGATATTTCTAAAAAAAAGATAGCTTATATTGTCTCAGATATAAGGATACCTTTTTGGAAAATCATGAGTAGTGGCATAAAAGATAGCGCTGCTAAACTAGGTTACGAAGTTAGCATCTATAGCTCTAACAATATAAAAAAAACTGAAATCCAAAACACCATAAAAGCGATAAAGGACAAGGTGGACGCTATTGTCCTCTCGCCTATAAACTCTTCTTCTGCTGTTACTGTTTTAAAGTTTGCTAGATCTGCAAATATTCCAGTTGTTATAAGTGACATAGGAACTAATGAGGGTGAATATCTCTCTTTTATCTCTTCAGATAATGAAGATGGAGCATATAAGATAGGTCAGGTTCTAGCAAAAAAAATGAAAGATCTTAAATGGGATATAGATGGATCTGTTGGCATAGTCTCCATCCCACAAAAAAGAGCAAATGGTAAAGCTAGAACAGTTGGCTTTATGAGAGCAATGAACGAGTCAGGGATCAGAGTTGAGGGCTTGAAACAGCAAGTTAACTTCTCATACAAAGAGACTTATATTTTCTCAAAAGAGTTGATCAAGCAGAGCAAAAATCTAAGAGCTATTTGGCTTCAAGGCTCGGATAGATACAAGGCTGCACTAGAAGCCATAAAAGATTTAGGCAAAGAGAATGATATTTTACTCATAGTTTTTGATGCAGAGCCAGAATTTTTAGAGTTGATCCCAAAGAGCGTTCTTATTGGAGCGGCTATGCAACAGCCCTATGTTTTTGGAGAAAAAGCAGTTTTTGTCTTAGATGATTTTTTCAACAAAAAAGATGTAAAAAAATATATCCAGCTCACCATACTTCCCATCTCTACAGACAACATTGAAAAAAATATCTCTCTTATAAAAAGAAATGTTTTAGGAATCTTGGAGTAAAACTCCTCTCCCCTTAAGGGAGACTAGAGCATTTTATGCAATTGTTACAGTTGCATCTTCGCTGATTTTAAGAGAGAGTGAGCTATCTCCACTATTTATATAGACTTCAAAGTTTTGTCCATTTGTAGTAATATCAGAATCTTTTGACCAATTATTTCCATTTTCACTTACAAGCGTTACACTATCATTTGCATCGTCTGCTATGATTAAAAGTTCATTTGCTGTGTCTGTCATATCTATAACATCTTGTAGTTTCACATTTGTAATATTAGTATCTCCATTTTGAGTGAGATCTAGCTTTTCTATACTTGATGAAGTAATAGCTGAAAAATCGATAGTGGCTCCACCTAGTACTAGCCTATCATCTTGCCCAACAGTTCCATCAGCTGTGATATCTGTTATGATATTATCCGTTGTTGCTCTAAATGAGCCACTCTTCTCATCTGATATTTTTGCAGGATCATCAGCTTCTGCAGTTTTAAAAGTGTAATCAATATTTTGATTATGAAGTCCATCTTTTTGAAATGTCAACTTATTTAATTTATCTGTAGCTAAATCTATATCTGAAATAGTATAAGTATCACTACCATTATCGTAAACTACATTTGCCATAATATCAACACCATCTTGTTTAAATGTAGCTCCTACACCAAACCCTGTAAGTGTCAAAATACCACTCTCAGAACCATCTAGATCTATCGCATTGGCATTAAGATTTATTGCCACATCGGCACTTGCTGCTTGAACTGTGTTGTTGTGAGTCACACTTGAAAAACCATCTGCTACACTATCTACAGTCACTTTAAAATCTTTAGAGACCATAGTTGTAGAGTTTCCATCTTTTACTAAAGTATCGAGTCTTAAATCTACATCCGTTGTGCTGCTCCAATTTTGTGGTGCTTTTATCCACACTTTAGGAATACCATTAGCTATATTTATAGTCCAGTTGTAAGTATCATAATCAGTTCCATCAATATTAACAGTTCCAGTTTTACTTCCTTTTGTTGCCATACTCTGATGACTATCTCCAATGTAGAGTAAAAATCCTTCTGGTACATCATCTATAAACATAGATGTTACTTTTTCAGAACCATCATTATCTATCTGCGCCACTCCGCTTAGAGGAGTTCCATTTGTTTTATCTGCAAAAATCTGAATAAAATCATCTTCATTCCCATGTCCCTTTAAATCAAGAAGTTCTAAGCCATCAGCCACAGGAGCTACAGAGATAGTAAAATCCTTTGAAGTCTCGGAGATATTATCTGCACCTGTCTCTTTTGCAAAAACAGTATATGTAAAAGTTACTCCTCCTGAAGCATCTTTTGTTGGAGTAAACTTTAAACTGCCATCATTTAAATTTGCTATATCTACATTTGCAACTTTATTTGAAGCATCAAAAGTATGACTTCCTCCACTCCAAACTAGTGTTCCATATATACCGCTTTTATGTGTTATTGCTACAGTTGAAGCTGCTGTTGCATCTTCTGCACCCTGCACTATTGCATAATGAGGATCATCAACAGTATCAAAAGTGATTTTTACAGTCGTTGTCCCATCTTCTTGAGCACTTCCTACTGCATCGCCATTTTCTTTAACATGAGTTTGAGCTGCACTTGAAGTGATATCATCAGTTACAGGAACGACATCTACAGCAAAAGGTTTATCAGCTGTTGTATCTCTAGCCCAGCCATCACCAATATAAGCAGTTAAGTTCACATCAAAAGATAGTTTTGCTCCTGCATTATTTTCATTGTAGTCTTTATTTGGAATCATTTTGATTTGTGAGAGTACATCATTTATAGTCTCTTGTATATCTTCTTGCTTTGCTGTTACAGTAATGAGATGTATCCCATTATAACTATTGACTTTACCATCGGTAAACGCATCACTTCTATCAAAAGTAACATTTTGTAAGTTGCTAAAAGCAAGTGAATATGTAACTAACTCAGTTGGTGCAATATTATTATCTGCATTGCCTCCTTGACCATCACCAATAATTTCTATGATTCTATTTGTATTATCAGTATATAAAGAAAACTGTGTATCTTCTTTAACTGTAACAGAGTGTACGATCATATCAACGTCTATAGTTTCTAAAGTACCAGATCCACCACCTGTATGTAAATTATTGATAAAGGTGATTGTCATATCATCAGTTTGTATATCATTTGCTTTTGCACCACTATCATGAGCATAAGCGGTAATTTTTACAAGTGATGAGGCATCAAAATACTTCAATGAATCATTAACTTTAAAGTTTACAGTATAGCTTGATCCACTCGCATCTATAACTTGTGATGGAATATCTAAAAACCAGATATTTTTAGTTCCACTAATCGCCATAGTTGCATACTCATCATCAACTGTTATACCTCTTTGAACTCCCTCAATTACAAAACGAGTAAAGTTTTCAGAGCCATCAGTGTCTGTACTCGTTACATCTACATCAAAGCTAAACGAGCCTACTTCGTTGATGGTTACAGTTGAAGCTCCATCATCATAGACAATATTATTTACAGATACGCCATTACTAGTATCAACAGAGATAGGATCAGTAACAGAAAGAAGTGAGATATTGTAAACACCATCTGCTTCTATATTTGTGCTTGTAAAGATTTCACCATTTGATGCAGTAGCTTTATCTGAGACAGTGTATTTGATAGCAAAAGAGTTATCAGGGCTATTTGCACTTCCGACATCTTGGTCATACTTGATATATACACTATTTATTGCAGCGCCTGTAAGTTTGTAA
>Ga0265293_10002182_pt1 | contig 40410 bp, 56 predicted proteins | sample Munlanlewell138R_FD_192505 | JGI IMG/M metagenome (GOLD analysis project Ga0265293, IMG submission 192505) | Leachate microbial communities from a municipal landfill in Southern Ontario, Canada - Leachate well 138R | ecosystem: Engineered > Solid waste > Landfill > Unclassified | place: Canada...
CGGCTCGCGGTTACACTGTAAGTGAGGCCCTTATTGGTGAGGCCATCCAAGGCTGTCGGCATCAATTTTATCTTTTTACAAAATCATCGGCTCGCACCTTTGACGAAATGGAGAAAGATATTCAGACCAGTTTAAACAATTTAAAGACTGATTACATTGATCTTTATCAGTTTCACAATGTGAAAAACCGGGAAGAATATAATTTAATAATGAGTGAAAAAGGAGCTTATCAAGCTTTATTGGCGGCAAAGCAGAGCGGGAAAATCGGTCATATCGGCTTAACAACTCATAATTTAGATTTACTAGAAGAAATAATTGATGATTATCGATTTGAAACTATTCAATTCCCTTATAATATTTTAGAAACACAAGCCGAAGCATTGTTTGAAAAGGCGGCAGAAAAAGATATCGGTGTAGTTGTGATGAAGCCTTTAGCGGGCGGAGCCATTCCCAATCCGCGTTTGGCTTTAAAATTCATATTAAATAATCCCAATATTTCAGTTGCGATTCCCGGAATGGAATCGGTAGAACAGGCCAAAATTAATTTGAGTGTTATCGGAGAACCTTTATCGCAATCAGAGATTAAAGAGACAGAGAAAATCAGAAGTTTTTTAAATAATGATTTTTGCCGACGCTGCGGATATTGCCTGCCGTGTACAGTTGGCATTGATATCCCCACGTGTTTTACTTTTGAAGGTTACTATACGCGATACGCTTTGGAAGAGTGGGCTTATACCCGATACCTTTCTCTTACCAAACACGCTTCAGATTGTATTGAATGCCGCGTTTGCGAAAGTCGCTGCCCTTATGATTTAAAGATTGCTGATAAAATGAAAAATGTAAAAAGGGCTTTTAAACTTTAGACTGATACAATTAGAAAAGAGGAAAAACATGAATAAATATAATCCGTTTATTGCCGGTAATATTGAAATTCGCTTAACAAGAAATCAAGAAGAATTAAAAGAAACAATGCATTTAAGATATCAAGAACTTTTACTTTCTTATAACGAAAATAACAAAAATAATGAAAAATTATTTCAGGATCAATATGATGAGCAAGCGGATCATTTAGTTGCTGTTGATCTTTCTTCAAATAAAATAATTGGAACATATCGTTTGATTCGTAAAGCGCAATTAAAAGTAGGACAAACATTTTCTTCGGAAGATGAGTTTGACATTTCTAAAATTAAAGACGAAAACATTTTAGAAATCAGTCGTGCCGTTGTCAAGAAAGAATATCGGACGGGTGCAATTATTATTCTATTATGGAAGGGATTAATGAATTATGCATATAAGAACAAAATCAAATATATATTTGGAACCGCATCTTTTTACGGAACCAATCCATTGTCGTATAGCCACGCTTTATCATACATTTTCTATAATCATTTATCACCGGAACAACTTAGAGCTAAAGCCAAAAATGAATGCAGTTATCCGATTAATATCTTGCCTTTAGATCAAGTAAATATAAATTTAGCAAAAAAGCAATTGCCGGCATTGGTAAAAGGTTATATTAATATTGGGGCTACATTCGGTGAGGATGCTTATATTGATAGATATTTTAATAGCATTGATTTATTGGTGTTAGCGGAAACTGAAAAAATAAACAGTAAATATATTAATCGATTTGTAAAATAAAAATTAGGGAGAAGCCTGTATGCCCGTAAAGAAAAAAAATTTGATTCAAACAATTATTTTTGTTTTTTACTTGCTTTTAACGCTTCTTTTTTTTATAGGTTGGAACCAAATAATGTATTTAGACACGAGACCCAATATTATTATTTCTGTTTGTACCGCTATTTATTTTGCCGGCGGTGCTCTTGTAATCCCGATCGCTTGGTTTTCATTTGTACTTTACCAACAATTGAAAATGAAACCGGAAAAAGCGGAATCTGATATTTCGTTTGTTCAAGCGATAACGAATAAGTATCTTTTTTCATCAGCCTGTTTTTTAAATTTTTTAATATCAATGATTTTTATAAAATCTTTTGATAAAACAACCGATTATATTTCTTCAACTTATCTTTTATTTTTTATTTTTTTAGCAATAATGTTTTTAATTGTTTTTATGGTTCATTTTACTGAAAACAAAAAGCAGAAGATAAAACCGCTTGTAATATTATTTACAATTATGTGCTGTTTTTCAGTATTATGGTATATGAATATTTTACTGTCGGTTAAGTTTAGAGAAAATATTTTTTTTGAAGAACGGTTTTTTTATTTTTTTACTTATCAGCAAATTTATTATTTAATTATTTTTTTGGGTATAGGTTATTTCTTTTCGTGTTTACTTTTATATTTTAATATTACCAATCGCCTAAAGTTTGTAACGCTTCTTTTAAACATTACGATGTTTGTCCTGACTTTTTATAATATTTTATATATAATTTCTTTCTTTAATTATATTAATATGAATTCCATATAAAAAACATTGCCGAAATCCCGGCAATGTTTTTATTTTACAATCTTCCCCTTTATTACTATTTCCGCAATTTCTTTCGGTTCCATTTGATCGATATATATTTTTAAAATTCGCGTTTTACTATCGAACGTATAGATGTCTAGGTTGGTTTTGTTGAAAATAATCGCATCCGGGGTTTTAGCAAGTTCAAAAGTTTGCGGTAATTGGTCAGTAATTTCAATGTCGAAAGCGGTAGTGTTACCGATATTTTTCAATAATAACTGATAAGAGATTTCCGTGTTGAGATACGTGAAATCAACGCATTTTTTTTCACACTCAATCTTGGCATAACGTTGTTTGATACTAAGTTTATTGGTTGGCAGCGGTGATATTTCTTTACTGCAGATACTTGAAGTACTCTGCAAGTCAACGGAAATATCATTGATTTCATCAACAACGGCCTGATAAGATAGGATACAAACCTCATAAGGCCGCAGTTCGTCTATTTCGAATAAAAGATGGTTTTCATTTACGGTTTGTTTTACTATCGACTTACTGTTTTCTAGAAATGAATAAGTAAAGCTGCCGTCGACTAATTTTTGATAAGTTAATTCATCTTCTATTTTTACATTATTGGCCGGACAGTTACCGGTGTTGGTTAAAATTAAATTATAAGTGATAATATCGTTGGGACGAAAAAACTCACTGCTTGCCGTTTTTTTCCCTAATAGTTTAACTGTTCTAATTTCAGTATCAACCGCATTGGAATTGATAATGTTATTGATTCGAAGATTGCCTAAAGAATACGCATAAGAAACCGAAGCCTGACTTCTAACTATCATTGTCCTAGTCCTCCGATACAATATATTGATTCGGTGGTTTTTTTATGCATTATTCTTAAATTAATATTTTAAAGGATAGATTCAATATTAAACAGGCAATTATAGCAACAACGGTCGGAATTAAAAAGGAGAGAAAAGTCCATTTTTTACTTCGTGTTTCCTTATAGATAGTAAGTAAAGTTGTCGAGCAAGGAAAATGCAATAAGCTAAAAAGTAATACTGCCCCGACCGTTAATATTGTCCAACCGTTGGTATTTAGTATATTTGTAATATCGGCAATCGATTCGGTCGCCTGTAAATAATTGCCGGCGGTATACCCCATAATTATAAGCGGTAAGACGATTTCGTTAGCTGGTAAGGCTAAAATAAATGCTAGTAAAATTATGCCGTCCATTCCTAAAATTCTGCCTAAAGGATTAAGAATATCGCCCGCCCAGGTTAATAAACTATGCGACTCGATATAAGTATTAGATAAAATCCAGATGATTCCGCCGACGGGTGCGGCTACAATTATCGCTCGCCCTAAAACAAATAAGGTACGGTTGATTAGCGAAGTATATATAATGTGAATGATATTAGGTTTCCGATACGGCGGTAATTCAAGCGTAAATGTGGAGGGGACACCTTTTAAGAGTGTTTTCGATAATATTTTTGCCACTAAAAAAGTCGTCAAAATTCCTATTATAATTATTATTACCGCTAAAAGGGCCGGAAAGGCAGCGTTAACAAAACCTGAGGAAAAACCGGACAAAAAGCAAGCTGCCAGCGTAAATATCAGAGGGAAGCGACCATTACAAGGAGCAAATGTATTTGTTATAATCGCTAATAATCTTTCCCGTGGCGAATCGATTATCCGAGAACCGAGGATGGCGGCGGCATTACACCCAAAGCCCATGCACATAGTAAGACACTGTTTACCGTGACAACCGGATTTTTGAAAAAAACGGTCAAGATTAAAAGCGATACGCGGTAAGTATCCTAAATCTTCGAGAAAAGTAAATAAAGGGAAAAATATTGCCATCGGTGGCAGCATCACAGCAACAACCTGAGCAAGGGTTCGATAAATGCCGAAAACTAAAAACTCTTTAAGCGATGAGTTTAAATTAACCATTATTGCAAAATCCAACATTTTATTTTCAATCCAAGTAAATAATTTCATTAAAACCGTCGACGGAAAATTCGCCAATTTAATTGTAATAAAAAAGATCACAAATAACAGTAAACACATAATGGGGATTCCCCATATTTTAGAAGTCAAAATCTTATCAATTTGCTTTGTCTTTTTAAGAATATTATCGGGGTAGAAGACATTTCTTGCGACAATATCTGTGGCGACTTTAAAATTGAAGGCGAGAATCGTTTCGCGGTTTTCGTCTTGCCCTTGATATCGGCTTCTGATTTTATTAATATTCTCCATATCTTGGCGGCTATAATGTTTTTCAATCATGTTAAAAAATTCATCATCGGCATCAAGGATGCGCATTGCAATTATTTCCTTTTGGTTAATTTCTCCCAATTCTTTTTCAATTTCTTTTTTTAGTTCGCTAATAATCGGGTAATATATATGTTTTATATTATATTTGAATTTATCGGCAACAACATCGCAGACGGCATTTTTTAATTGCTCTATGCCTTGATTTGTTTTAGCTGATGTAAAAACAACGGGAATTCCTAAGTCCTTCATTAATCCCGGCCGGTTTAATATAATATCATTTTTAATGGCTTCATCGATTAAATTTACAACAAGAATCACCTTATTATTATATTCCATTACTTGAAAGAGCAAATTAAGATTTTTTGTTAAGGAAGCGGGGTCACAGACAACAATAACGATATCGCTGTTTTCAAAAAAAACATGGTTACGAGCAATAATTTCATCTTCGCTAAGTCCGAAAAGTGAATAGGCTCCCGGTACATCGTCCAGGAGAAATTGTATTCCTTTGTGCCGAAAACAACCCCGAGTGACTTCGACGGTTTTGCCATGCCAATTCCCGGTATGTTGTTTTAGTTTTGTTAATTTGTTGAAAATTGAACTTTTGCCGGTGTTTGGATTACCCGCCAGGCATATATTATAATGGCTTCTCACAAGATTTCGACCTCGATAAGTTCGGCATCTTCCCTTCTTAGGGCAATTAATGTGTTATAAACTTCATACATTGATATTTTATTTCTTAATCCGTGTTTTATCATTTTTATGGGACTGTTTTTAATAAATCCAAGCGAAAGAAGACGTTCTTTTTGGCGACCTTTGATGCTGATTTTCTTGATTACCCCGATTTCATCAACCTGTAGTTGGCCCAGTTTCATAGTCATCTCCTCTTTATGTGAAAATTAATCATTGTATATTATGTATGATATCAGAAAATAGTGATAAAAGCCGGTGTTTTTATCTATTGTGGTAATAAATTAATGCAAATGTCATTATCACATTCTTGGTAATTTCATAAACTATAATGAAAGGTGGTGTAAAAAATGCCGGGTAGAATTAATCCTTGTAAGCAATTTGACCCATGCTGCACACCAGCAGTCGGTGTTTGTGGATTCCCTGGATTTGCAGGCAATAGATATGCTTTTGTACTAGTGTTGTTTATATTGCTGGTAATCGTCGGTGCGGCGTTTTGGTTCTAAACAAAAGAGGATATAATCCTCTTTTGTTTTGGTGCTGTTATTGTCGACATTTTGGATTAAACTGACTACTTCGGGGTTACTTGCCAGAGTGTTAATGGCGTCATGAGATAATGTAATCAACTTTAGTAAGCTGTAAAAATAAAAAAAGGGGTTGTCATAACATCATGTTTTTGACACTACCAATTATACTGGGAGGTAAAAAAATGAATTTTAATGATTTGTCGCGTATTATTAATCAAGCGCTTAACATTTATAGTAATATAAATCGGCCGTATTATAATCACCCGCCGGCGGGCTCTCCTGTAAATCAATCGAGCAGTTGGAAAAGCAATACCAGCAGCGAAACCCCCGTTTATCCGGCGCAAGGGCGGCCGAAACATTATTATTATCTAGATAAAATCAAAGCTTTTCTTTATAAAGAAATCTAATCTGAACAGCAAATTCGCTTTTAATTATGATTGAAAAATGTTATAATTATTATGGCGATGTTAATGAGAAGATATTATCAGGCAAAATTAAAAGGTTATGAACTAGCGATAAAACTGCTTGTTATAATGGTATTGGTAGAAAGTGCGTATTTTTTCATCGCATTAAAATTTGATTTTATTAATATTTTAAAATATATAGTGATTCCCTTTCTCCTTATTTTAGTAATTTTCGTTGTCGGTATTATTGATCACCGGCGAATTCGCAGTTTTTATTTTAAAGATAATTACATGACGATCGGAGTCAATAGAGAAGAATATACTTTTTGTGTTTTAAGTATCGAAAGCCTGGAATTACTTTCTGACATTGATAGCCTGTTCGGCTATAAAAAAGTTATTATAAAACTTAAAGGCACATCAAAAAAACGTGTTATATTTCTCGACGATGAAAAAGCAAGGAAATTTATTTTTTGGATTCAAGCAAAACTGGAAAACTATAAAGAACCATTTATTGACGATTTGTATTTATTTTTTTCGGAAGGAGAAATTATATGAAATATCGAAATATCATTAATTGTTTGCTTTTAATTTTAATAATATTATTTTTGCTTGGTTGTGATCAAAAAAACAATGCTTTTAAACCGGAAAAGATTAATGCTAATCATTCATTTTATAATTCCGATTTTGCTTCTTTTCTAAAAATATCCAGCGATGTGCTTATTGAAAACGATAAATTAACTCCCAGATATGCCATCACCATTCATATGCGGGTGAGCCGCGGTACCGAGAGAAAAATCATGTATTATCAAATTGATTGGATTAGTGCCGATGATGGATATGATACTTATTACCATATTGCATCGGTAACGGATGATCGCTATGTCGGGCAACGTTTTTTACCGCCTTCAACGGTCGGCGATGATGCGATAAAAAAAGTAAAGGCATATTTTAAGTATTGTCATACTGTAGACGGGGTTGCCGCGGAAAATGAATATGCTTATAGTGAAGAAATTATTGCTTTCCCCGGAAACGAATTTTCATCCGATATATCAGAACTCCAAAACAAAGTTGATTTAGGAATTGTTTTAAATGATGATGATTCTGACGATTACCGTTTTAAGTTTTATATTAGTTTTTTGAATCATGACATTCCCAGTCATATTGATTATCAATCGTGGTATGAAACCGATAATGGTTCCGTACTGCCTTTAATCGGTATTTATAATTATGCAACTCTTGGCGATGATTATTTATCGATATCGGACGAAAAAATTACTAAAGAAATAACAATTAAAAACATTTATATGAAGTTAGTCTATTATGATGGCGATAATGTCTACAACGGGCAATACAAAGTATCAATTGATGAATTACAAACCGCATAATGCGGTTTTTTTATACATATAAATTGTATATAAAATGATTAAAAGGATAATTTTTGCCAATAATATACAAGACGGCGTTCCTCCGTTAAAAAAAATAATTTTTCCCTTGACATAAATATTACTTTTTGATACTATATATAAGGCTTTAGAGAGGCAATGATATGCGAGGTTGCTGATACGCACGGTAGCGTTGCCGGACCGAGAATCAGGGAATTCGCATGGAGCCAAGCTACATTTAAAATGGATGCAAAGGAGGACCAAAATGGCAAAAAAAGTGTTAAGAATCAAATTAGTCTCATATGATCATCGATTGCTTGATCAATCGGCTAAAAAGATAGTGGATACGGCCAAAAGAACCGGAGCAGTCGTTTCGGGGCCGATTCCGCTGCCTACTGAAAAAGAAGTGTTCACAATTATTCGTTCACCGCATAAATACAAAGATAGCCGTGAACAATTCGAAAGAAGAACCCATAAAAGACTTATCGACATTATTGAAACAACCCCGAAAACAATGGATGCTTTAATCCATTTGGAAATTCCGGCCGGTGTCGATATTATTCTAAAACAATGAAAAATTAGGAGGTGAAATTCATGGCTAAAGGAATCTTAGGAAAGAAAATCGGAATGACACAAATTTTTAAAGAAGACGGGTTACTCGTACCGGTTACCGTTATTGATGTTAAACCCAATATAGTTTTACAGAAAAAGACAATCGAAAATGACGGTTATACGGCAATACAGCTTGGGTATGAGGACAAGCCGGAAAGGCTTGCTAATAAACCGGAAACAGGGCATGTTGCCAAAGCTAATACTAATCCTAAGCGCTTCGTCAAAGAGATTGTCGGGACGGAAATGAATGATCTTACAATAGGTCAAGAAGTAAAAGCTAATATATTCAAGGAAGGCGAAATTGTTGATGTTACCGGAACCAGTAAAGGGAAAGGATACCAAGGCGTTATTAAACGTTATAATTTTCACCGCGGACCGATGTCCCATGGTTCAAAATATCATCGCGGAATCGGTTCGCTGGGTTCAGTCGATCCAGCCAGAATCAAAAAAGGTAAAAAAATGCCCGGAAGAATGGGGGGCGAACAGGTAACGGTTCAAAACTTGGAAGTTGTAAAAATCGATATCGAAAGAAATGTAATGTTGATTAAAGGCAATGTTCCGGGACCCAGAAATTCCTATGTTGTTATCACCAACGGAATAAAAGCAAAAAACCCCGCCGTTAATCCTGATGCGCTAATATAGAAAGGAGTCAAATATGCCTAGTGTTGTCGTATATAACCAATTAGGTGATGAAATTGATAAGATTAAATTAAAAGATAATGTATTCGGAATCGAGCCGAATATCCAAGTTGTATATGAAGTTGTAAACGCCGAGCGCGCTGCAATCCGTCAAGGAACTCATAAAACGAAAAATAGAAACGAAGTAAGTGGCGGCGGGCGCAAACCGTGGCGTCAAAAAGGCACAGGCCGGGCGCGGCAAGGGTCGATTAGAGCGCCGCAATGGCGTGGCGGCGGCGTAGTATTTGGACCCGTTCCCCGCAGCTATCGGATTAAAGTAAACAAAAAAATTGTTAAACTGGCTTTAAAATCAATTTTATCGGATCGGGTTAACAAAAAACATTTTATCATAGTCGATAAAATTGAACTGGACAATTTTAGAACTAAGAGTTTAATTCAGGTAATTAAAAATCTAAAACTCGACGGAAAAATTATTTTTGTATGTTCTGAATATGACTTTAATTTGTTTACTGCCGGACGCAATCTCCCTAATGTCTTGGTTCAAACCAAAGATCATTTAAGCGTTTATCAACTTATTGATGCTGACTATTATGTTATGCCGATTGAAGTTGCAAAAAAATATGAGGAGGAGTTAAGATAATGAAGAACCCATATGATATTATTGTCCGCCCTCTCATAACCGAAAAAACAACAAAATTAGTTGATACCGGCAAATATACTTTTGAAGTTATGCAAGACGCAAATAAAATTGAAGTTAAAAGAGCAGTTGAGGACATATTTAAGGTAAACGTTGTTGATGTTAATATTATCAACGTTAGGAAAAAACCCCGTAAAGTTGGACGATACGAAGGTTTTGCACCAGCGGTGCGTAAAGCAGTCGTAACTTTACAAAAAGGGCAAACTATCGACAGGTTTGAAATATAACCGATATAAGGAGGATAAAATGGCAATTAAAAAATATAAGCCTACCACTAATGCTCGCCGTAATATGACCGGTTTCACTTTTGATGAAATCACTAAAACGGAACCTGAAAAAAGTTTATTAAGCCCTTTGAAGAAAAAGGGTGGCAGAAACAATTCCGGAAAAATTACGGTGCGCCATCAGGGCGGAGGCCATAAAAGAAAATATCGCATAATCGATTTTAAACGTGATAAAGACGATATCGTCGGAACGGTTACCGCGATTGAATATGATCCGAACCGATCGGCCAATATTGCGCTTATCCATTATAGCGACGGCGAGAAAAGATATATAATTGCCCCTAAAGATTTAGGGGTTGGGCAAAAAATCGAATCAGGCGAAAATGCTGATATTAAGATTGGCAATACGCTGCCGCTTTTTAAAATTCCGGTTGGTACTTTTATTCATAATATTGAAATAAATCCCGGTTATGGCGGTCAAATGATTAGAGCTGCCGGAACGAAAGCGCAAATATTGGGTCGCGAAGATAAGTATGTTATTATTCGTTTAAACAGCGGAGAAGTAAGAAAAGTCCTAAGTGTGTGCCGGGCAACCATTGGCGAAGTCGGTAATGCCGATCACGAACTGATTAATCGAGGGAAAGCCGGAAAATCAAGACATCTTGGCATTAGGCCTAATGTTCGCGGTTCGGCTATGAATCCCGTCGACCATCCCCATGGCGGCGGTGAGGGCCGGGCTCCGGTCGGACGCAAAGCACCGCTTACGCCTTGGGGTAAGATTACCTTAGGTGTTAAGACTAGAAAATCGAAGAAAAAATCGTCTGACTTGATAGTTAGACGGCGTAACAAGTAGAAAGGAGTATTAATATGGCACGCTCATTAAAAAAAGGTCCGTTTTGCGATCAGCATATAATGAAAAAAGTATTGGAGCAATCCGGAAAAAGTAAAAAAGTTATTCAAACATGGTCCCGCCGATCAACAATTTTCCCCGAATTTATCGGACACACAATTGCAGTATACAACGGCAAGCAACATATTCCGGTATATGTTACTGAGGATATGGTCGGGCATAAATTAGGTGAGTTTGCACCAACCAGAACTTACCGCGGCCATGGAAAAGATAAAAAGGTAGTAAAGAAATAGGAGGTAAGAACGTGGAAGCAAAAGCAATAGCAAAAACAGTCCGTGTATCTCCTCGTAAAGCCCGGTTGGTTATTAATTTGGTTAAAGGGAAAGATATTGCGGAAGCAACGGCAATTTTACGGTTAACTCCCAATCGGCCGAGCGCAGCTATCGAGAAAGTTTTGAGGTCGGCAGCAGCAAATGCCGTAAACAATCACAATATGGACAAAAGTTTACTTTATGTAAAAGATGCATATGTAGACGAAGGTCCGATTTTGAAAACGCGTCTTCTCTATCGAGCAAGGGGAAGTGGTCATCGAATTTCAAGAAGAACCAGTCATATTACCGTTGTTCTCGGAGAAAGGCAGTAAGGAGGATTTGAATGGGACAAAAAGTTAATCCAATCGGATTACGTTTGGGAATAATCCGCGATTGGGATTCAAAGTGGTATGCCGATAAATTAGAAGTGCCGGCACTTTTGCACGAAGATATTAAAATTCGCAAATACATCGAAGAATTTTACAAGAAAGCATATGTGTCGAAAATAGAAATTGAAAGAACAAAAACAAAAATAATGTTGACGATCTATACCGCCAAACCGGGCGTTGTTATTGGTCGTGAGGGACAAACAAAAAACCAGGTTGTTAATCATTTGCAAAAAATGACGGGTAAAACCGTATTTTTAACGGTGGTTGATATTAAATATCCTGATTTGGATGCAACTTTGGTGGCTAGAAATATCGCTGAGCAATTGGAAAGCCGAGCTTCTTTCCGCCGAGTACAAAAAATGGCGATTCAAAGAACCATGAGAGCTGGTGCTAAAGGTATCAGAACGCTTGTTTCTGGGCGTTTAGGCGGAGCCGACATGGCCCGTAGTGAGGGATATAGCGAAGGAACGGTTCCTTTACATACCTTAAGATCCGATATTGATTATGCGAAAGCTCAAGCTAAAACTACTTATGGGATATTGGGCGTAAAGGTTTGGATTTGCAAAGGCGAAATTTTACCCGAAAAGAAAAATAAGGGGGGTAAATCAGTATGATAATGCCGAAAAGAACAAAATATCGTCGTCCGCATCGCGTAAGTTACGAAGGTAAAGCCAAAGGCAACAGAGAACTTAACTTTGGCGAATATGGTTTGGTTGCCGAAAACGGAAGTTGGATTACTTCCCAGCAAATCGAAGCCGCCCGTATTGCCATGACTCGTTATATGAAACGGGTCGGTAAGGTTTGGATTAGAATATTTCCGCATATGGGAATAACTAAAAAGCCTTTGGAAGTACGAATGGGCGGCGGAAAAGGTGCACCCAGTCATTTTGTTGCGGTAGTTAAAAAAGGTACTGTCATGTTTGAACTAAGCGGCGTTGACGAAGCAACCGCTCGTGAGGCCCTCCGCCTCGCCGCCCACAAACTACCGATTAAAACCAAGGTGATTGTAAAAGAAAGTGGTGAAAGCAATGGCCAAAACTAAGAAAGAAAAAGTAATCAAAAAAGCAGTTAGAGAATCAGAAACCGATAAAATTAGAAAAATGGAACAAGCAACCATTGAAAAACAAATTAAAGAGTTAAAGCAAGAACTTTTTAATTTACGCTTTCAAGCAGCTGTAGGTAAATTAGAAAATACCGCTCAGATTGGTAAAACCAAAAAGCAAATTGCCCGCATGAAAACCGTTCTTACCGAACGGGCCAATGCTAATAAATACGGAGGCAAATATGGAACGCAATAAGAGAAAAGTATATACCGGAAAAGTTATTTCTGATAAGGAAAACAAAACAATTAAAGTTATGATTACCTCTTACAGACGTCATCGTTTATATGGAAAACGCGTAGTTCAAACCGTTAAATTTACAGTTCATGATGAAAACGATGAAGCTAAAATCGGTGATATTGTTCGGATAATGGAAACCCGACCGCTGTCCAAAAATAAACATTTTCGTCTTTTGAAAATTGTTCAGCGGGCCGAATCGGTATAAGGAGGATTTTGCATGATACAACAAGAATCAAGATTAAAGGTAGCAGATAATTCTGGTGCGAAAGAAATATTGACAATCAGGGTATTGGGTGGCACAGGAAGAAGATACGCTAATATCGGTGATATCATCATTGCCACCGTTAAGGCTGCGACTCCGGGTAGCGCTGTTAAAAAAGGTGAAATTGTTAAAGCAGTAATTGTGAGAACAAGATCAGGGTTAAGAAGAAAAGATGGCACTTATATTAAATTCGATGATAATGCCGCTGTTTTAATCCGTGATGATAAAACACCGCGCGGAACCCGCATTTTCGGTCCGATCGCCCGAGAATTGCGTGAAAAAGAATTTATGAAAATAATTTCTTTGGCTCCTGAGGTTTTATAAGGAGGATTTTATGTATATAAAAAAAGGAGATATTGTAAAAGTCATAACTGGCGAATACAAAGGTAAAACCGGTAAAGTATTGCATGTGTTTAAAAAAGATAACCGTGTTATAGTTGAAGGAGTAAATATTGTATCGCGTCATACAAAACCATCTAATACATATCCTGACGGTGGTATTATTAAAAAAGAAGCCCCGATTCATATTTCGAATGTACTTCTTGTGGATCCCAAAAGTAACGAAACATCCCGCATCGGTTTTACGATAGTCGATGGCAAAAAAGTACGTTTTTCGAAAAAAACAGGAAATGTTTTAGATAGTTAGGAGGAATGGATATGAATCGTGTACGAAAAGAATACAATGATAAAGTTAAACCGGCGTTAATGAAAAAATTCTCATATAAATCAATAATGGAAGTTCCTAAAATTGAAAAAATTATTGTTAATATGGGGGTCGGTGATGCTATTCACAATTCTAAATTATTGGACGCTGCCGTTGAAGATTTAACCCAAATCACCGGGCAAAAACCGATAATAACCAAGGCGAAAAAATCAATCGCGGCATTTAAACTTCGTGCGGGTGTGGCAATTGGCTGCAAAGTCACTTTAAGGGGGGAAAGAATGTACGATTTCTATGATAAATTGATTTCGGCGGCATTACCCCGGGTTAGGGACTTTAGAGGACTAAGCAAAAATTCATTTGATGGTCGGGGTAATTACACTATTGGAATAAGAGAACAATTAATATTTCCTGAAATCAATTATGATAAAGTGGTAAAAGTAAGAGGTATGGATGTTGTTATTGTAACTACCGCTAAGACCGATGAAGAGGGCAGAGAACTTTTAAGCCTTCTTGGTATGCCGTTTAGAAAGTAGCAAAGGAGTATAATATGGCAAAAAAATCATTAATAATTAGAAATAAACGTGAACCCAAATTTAAAGTGAGACAATATACCCGATGTGAGCATTGCGGGAGACCGCGTGCTGTTTATCGTAAATTTAAATTATGCCGCTTATGCTTTAGAGAGTTAGCGCACAAGGGTCAAATACCCGGCGTTACTAAAGCTAGTTGGTAAAATATTATCGGAAGGAGGCCATTTGAATGGTAATGACTGATCCAATTGCTGATATGCTTACTCGTATTCGTAATGCTAATCAAATGAAGCATGAATATGTTGAGATTCCAGCATCTAAACAAAAATATGAAATATTAAAAGTTATTAAACAGGAAGGTTATATATATGATGTTGAACTTATCCCTAACGATAAGCAAGGCATTTTGAAAGTAACTATGAAGTATACTGATAAAAAGGATCGGATAATTAAAGGAATTAAAAGAATTTCCAAACCCGGTTTACGGCTTTATGTTAAAGCCAATGAAATGCCTCAGGTATTAAACGGTTTAGGCATAGCCATTGTTTCAACATCAAACGGAATTATGACGGATAGAGAAGCTCGTCAAAAAAATATCGGCGGCGAAGTTATAGCCTTCGTTTGGTAGTTAAGGAGGATTAAAATGTCACGAGTTGGAAATAAATTAATACCAATCGCTCAAGGTGTAAACATCTCGGTTGATGATAATAATCATGTTATTGTTGTAGGCCCGAAAGGTAAGATTGCTTATGATTTTCCTCAGGCGATGACAATCGAGGTTGCTGATAATGAAATTAAAATTTCGCGCCCGAGCGATTCTAAAATGCATAAAGCCCTTCATGGTACAACAAGATCATTGTTGCATAACATGATTGAAGGAGTAACTAATGGTTTTTCTAAAGCGCTAGAAATTCGCGGTACCGGATATCGGGCTGCGATTAAAGGAAAAACCTTGGAGATAAGTGCCGGTTATGCTAAACCGGTAGTTAAAGAAATCCCTTCCGGGATTGAAGTTGAGGTCCCTAATCCGACGGAAATTATTATTCGCGGTATTGATAAACAATCTGTTGGCCAATATGCTGCGGAAATCAGGGCAATCAGAAAACCTGAACCTTATTTAGGTAAAGGTATCCGATATAAAGGCGAAGTTGTACATCAAAAAGAAGGAAAGAAAGCTTAATAGAAGGGAGACGAAAAAATGATTAAGAAACAATCCCGTAATGAAGCGCGTTTAATTCGTCATTTAAGAATAAGAAACCGCATTAAAGGAACGTCGTCTATACCTCGCTTAAATGTTTTTAGATCAAATATGCACATCTATGCGCAAATTATAAATGATGAAACGAATGAAACACTAGTCAGTGCCTCAAGTCATGATAAAGAACTGAAGTTGGAAAAAGGTTCGAATGCTAAAGCCGCCCAACAAGTGGGAGAATTGATTGCGAAAAGAGCACTTGCTAAGAATATTGTAAATGTTGTATTTGACCGTGGCGGTTATTTATATCACGGCAGAGTAAAAACTTTGGCTGATGCTGCTCGCACCGCCGGGTTAAAGTTTTAGGAGGAAAATGAATGCATCAAGGTAAAAGACAAAAGAGAGACATTCAGGGTGCCGAAAGGCAATTTGAAGAACGTGTAGTCAGTATTAATCATATCGCTAAAGTTGTTAAGGGCGGCCGCCGTTATCGTTTCAGCGCGGTTGTTGTTGTTGGTGATCGTAAAAGTAAAGTTGGTGTCGGAACCGGTAAGGCCATCGAAATTCCGGATGCTATTAAAAAAGCAGTTGAGGATGCCAAGAAAAACTTAATCGAAGTGCCGATTGTCAATAATACCATACCGCATGAGATTGTTGGTACATATGGTGCCGGCCGGGTATTCTTGAAACCGGCAATCGAAGGTACTGGTGTTATCGCTGGCGGTCCTGTTCGGGCAGTTATTGAGTTGGCGGGAATTGAAAATATCCTTTCTAAATCTTTGGGTTCGAATACACCGATTAACGTTGTCAGAGCAACAGTACAAGGTTTGAAAGAACTGCGAACGGTTGAACAAGTGGCCGCAATTAGAAATAAAAAGCCTGAGGAGATTTTAGGATAATTATGGCTAAGAAAAAAATGATTGAAATTAAGATGATTAAGAGCGATATCGGCATAAAACCTAATCAAGCAAAAACGCTTAAGGCGTTAGGTCTAAGTAAAGTTGATCAAGTTGTAAAAAAACCCGATAATGAAGCTATACGCGGGATGATTGCAACAGTTAGTCATTTAGTCGAAATATTATAGGAGGAAATCCATGAGATTACATAAATTACAACCAGTTCCCGGGTCTCGGCCCAATCGCAAACGTGTTGGTCGGGGAACAAGCAGTGGTCACGGTAAAACAAGCGGAAGAGGTCATAAAGGTCAAAATTCCCGCAGTGGCGGCGGTGTTAGACCGGCCTTTGAAGGCGGTCAGACTCCTCTTTTCAAACGTTTACCGAAGCGCGGATTTACTAATATTAATCGCCTAGAATATGATGTTATTAACGTAAAACAATTAAACTGCTTTAAAGAAGGAACCAGAGTTAATTCGAATCAACTGGTTAAAGAAGGGTTAGTTAAAAAGAATCACGGCTTAATAAAAATTCTCGGTGACGGCGAATTAAACGTAAAGTTAACCGTTGTTGCCAATAGATTTTCAAAATCTGCTGAGAAAAGGATTCTTGATGCTGGCGGAACAATTGAGGTGATATAAATGGCGAAATACAAAAAAATTATTAAGATGTTTTTGTATACGGCATTAATCTTATTGATATGGCGTTTAGCATATCATATTCAATTACCAATGATAGATCGTCAATTGCTCAGTACGGAAGTATCGTTATTTGGTTTTCTTGATATTTTTAGTGGCGGCGCTCTTTCTAATTATTCAGTTGTCGCTTTAGGTATTTCCCCATATATTACTGCGTCAATTGTTATTCAGCTTTTACAGATGGATATTATTCCGACACTGAAGGAATGGGCTGAAGAAGGTGAAGTGGGAAGAAAAAAATTAAATCAATTAACCAGATATCTGGCGCTCGCTCTTGCTTTCGTTCAAGCTCTGACTATTTCCTTGGGTATCGTTGCCGCCTACGGTGATATATTTCAATTAGGGGTAGACGCTAATGCTTTTACTTATGTTTATCTTGCATTGGTTATGACGGCCGGTACCGCATTTGTTTTGTGGATGGCGGAGAAAATAACGATGCATGGAATCGGTAACGGCACCTCGATGTTTATCGTTGCCGGTATTGTTGCCGGTTTTCCTTATATGATAAACGACTTAATAAAAACCTATATTTCTAAACAGGATAGCAATGTCGGTGATATCTTTATATTCTTCGGAATATTGTTACTGTTAATTGTTATTATTGTCGGCGTTGTTTTTATGGAATCGGCTGTAAGGAAAATCCCGATTCAATATGCCAACCGACCGGCGACTGCTGCGTTTCGGGGCCGAAGCGAATCCAATATACCGATTAAACTTAATGCGGCTTCGGTAATTCCGGTTATTTTTGCCAGCACCTTAATGAGTTTGCCGGCAACGGTTATTAATTTCCTTAATCCAACCAAAACCACTTATTGGATCGGTCAAATATTCAATTACACTCAGCCAATCGGCTTTGTATTATATTTAGTACTAATTTATCTGTTTACTTTCTTCTATTCTTTTTTACAGATGAATCCAGAAAAAATAGCGGAAAATTTACAAAAGCAGAATGCTTATATTCCGGGAATCAGACCGGGAGCGGAAACTGCTTCTTACATATCGCGCGTATTATTTAAAATAACCGTAGTCGGTGCCACCTATCTGGCAATTGTCGCTTCTTTACCGATCGTTATATCGTTTATTTTTGATTTGCCCGCTTCGGTAAGAATCGGAGGCACAAGTTTGATCATTGTCGTTGGTGTTGCGATTGAAACTGCAAAACAAATCAAAACCGAGGCTCAGGAAAAACAATACCGGGGATTTATTGACTAATGAGGGAAACATGCGTTTATTGATTATGGGACCGCCGGGCGTTGGAAAAGGGACTATGGCAAAACACATTAATAATGTTTACCATATTCCACATATTTCGACCGGAGAATTATATCGCGAAGCAATAACAAAAATGACACCGATCGGGAAATTAGCAAAAGATTTTCTCGATCGGGGCGAATTGGTTCCGGATGATATAACTGTTAACTTAGTTAAAAGAACGCTTAAAAATGAAAATTATCAAAAAGGATTTCTTCTCGACGGTTTCCCCCGAACCATTCCGCAAGCGCAGGCCTTGGATGATATTTTAAAGCAGAATAATTGGAAAATTGATATGGTATTGAATTTACTTGCTGATGATGAGTTGTTAATTGAGCGAATTTCCGGACGCCGTACTTGCAAAAAATGCGGGGAGTTATATCATATCATCAATAAAAAGCCCAAAATTAGAAATATTTGCGATCAATGCGGCGGTATATTATTTCAACGCCCTGATGACAATCGCGAAACCGTTGCTCATCGATTAAAAGTGTATCAAGAGCAAACTCAATCTTTGCTGGAATATTATCACCAGCGTCATTTACTTCGCAATATAAACGGAGCCGGAACCATAGAAGAAAATATTGCCGAAGTTGAAAAAATACTTGGAGGATTTAATGATAACGATTAAAAGCAATCGAGAAATTGAATTAATGAAAGAGGCGGGAAGAATTTGTGCCTTAGCGCACCGCAAAATAAAAGAAGCAATCACCCTGGGCATTTCCACATATAAACTTGACAAAATTGCTGAGCGGGTAATTATTGAATGCGGTGCGACTCCTTCTTTTAAAGGATATAATGGCTACCCAGCTTCTATTTGTGCTTCTGTAAATAATGTCGTTATTCATGGAATCCCCGATAAAAAAACAAAATTAAAAAATGGTGATATTATTGCAATAGATATCGGTGCTTGTTATAAAGGTTATCATGGAGATTGTGCTTATACTTACGGCGTCGGCAATATTAGCCCTAAACGTCAGGAATTATTAAAAGTAACGGAAGAAGCGTTATATGTTGGACTTGAACATGCTAAACCTAATAATTATTTATCCGATATTTCTCATGCAATCGAAAGGTACGTGACTGAACGCGGATATAGCGTTGTGAAAGACTTTACCGGTCATGGTATTGGGTGCAAACTTCACGAATCTCCGCCCATCCCCAATTTTGGATTGCCCGGATATGGCCCAATATTAAAACCAGGCATGACCCTAGCAATTGAACCAATGGTCAATATTGGTTCCTCTGATGTCTTGATTCTTGTTGACAATTGGACCACCGTTACCGAAGACGGTTTTGACAGTGCCCATTTTGAGCATACAATTGTTATAACTGAAGGCGGACATACGATTCTAACAAAGGAGGGACAGTAGATGTCTAAGAGTGAGGTCATAGAACTACGAGGAACAGTAACAGATGCTTTGCCTAATGCCATTTTTAAAGTTAAATTAGACAATGGGCATCAGATAATGGCCCACGTTTCCGGTAAAATCCGTATGAATTTCATAACCATTTTACCGGGTGATAAAGTTACTGTTGAATTATCACCATATGATTTAACACGTGGTCGTATCACTTATCGTCATAAGTGATATCTAAAAAGGAGGATTTAAAATGAAGGTTAGACCATCAGTAAAACCAATTTGTGATCAATGTAAAATAATCAAAAGAAAAGGCAAAGTTATGATTATTTGCAAAAACCCTAAGCATAAGCAGAGACAAGGATAATAGGAGGTGCAAACTAAATGGCTCGTATAGCTGGTGTTGATATTCCCCGTGATAAACATGTTGAAGTTTCTTTAACATATATTTACGGTATTGGCCGATCAACCTCAAGAAAAATACTTGAAAAAGCCGCAGTCGATGGCAATAAACGGGTAAGAGATTTAACCGAAGATGAACTTACTGCAATTAGACGTGAAGTTACTGCATTTAAAGTTGAAGGCGACTTACGTCGCGATATTGCTTTGAATATTAAAAGATTAATGGAAATAGGATGTTACCGCGGTGTTCGCCATCGTAAAGGATTGCCGGTAAGAGGGCAAAATACAAGATGTAATGCCAGAACCAGAAAAGGCAAGGCTAAAACTGTGGCTAATAAGAAAAAATAATTAAAAGGAGAACGAAATAATGGCTCGTAAAGTAAGAAGACGCAGGGTGAAAAAGAATGTGCCAGTAGGGATAGCACATATCCATTCCACCTTTAATAATACTATTATTACCATCACCGATCCGGAAGGGAATGCCATTGTTTGGAGCAGTGCCGGCGCTTTAGGCTTCAAGGGCAGTAAAAAATCTACTCCATTCGCTGCACAAATGGCATCTGAAGCCTGTGCTAAAGCCGCTCTTGATAGTGGTATGGTTAAAGTTGAAGTTTCAGTTAAAGGCCCGGGTCCGGGCCGGGAAGCGGCTATTAGATCTTTACAAGTTGCTGGATTGGAAATAACAGCAATAAAAGATGTCACGCCAATCCCTCACAATGGGTGTCGACCGCCGAAAAGACCTCGCGGTTAATAAAAAATTATAAGGAGGATTACGAATGAAAAAATTTGAGTTCATCAAACCTCTTGCGACAATTGAGCATAAAGAAGATGAGGGATATGGTAAATTTGTTATTTCTCCTCTTGAGCGGGGTTACGGTATAACTCTCGGAAACGCTCTAAGGCGGGTTCTTTTATCTTCTATGCCTGGAGTAGCGATTGTAGCCATCGAAATAGAAGGGGTTGAACATGAATTTATGGTACTTAACGGAATGTCAGAAGACGTTACGGAAATCATATTAAATTTAAAAAACATCATACTTACTATCCCAGAAGACTTATTGTTTCAAGCCGCTCCGAATGAACCTTCTGATTTGTATGAGTTAAGCATTGATGCTGTTGGTGAAAGAGTTGTCACAGCCGGTGACCTTGAACACAGCAGCGAAATTATTATTATTAATCCGGAACAAGCAATTGTTACTTTGGAGAAAAATACCCGTTTTAAAGCGAGATTTTTTGCTCGCAAAGGGATTGGTTATGTTGGAGCGGAAGAAAACAAGGTTTTCTGTCGAGATAAAGCCGGTAATCAAATCATTAGCCGCATTGCCATTGATTCTATATACACTCCAGTTACAAAGGTCCGATATGATGTTGAGAAAACTAGGGTAGATGAAAATGTTGATTATGACAAACTTACTATGGAAGTATGGACTGACAAAGGAATTACTCCGTCTGATGCTGTTTCCTTAGCCTCTAAGTTTTTAATTCAACATTTTGAAGTTGTTTCTCAACTTAATGAAATTATTAATGAGCAAGATTATATGTATGAGCGTGAAGAAAAAGTCACAAATAAAAAACTTGAAAAGAAAATTGAAGAATTAGACTTATCGGTCCGCTCTTATAATAGTTTAAAAAGAGCTAATATCCATACCGTCGGTGAACTGACGCAAAAGACAGAAGAAGAAATGATGCGGATAAGAAACATGGGACGCAAATCATTAAAAGAGGTAATACAGAAACTTCATGAGATTGGCCTTGACCTCCGCCGCTCATATGAAGTTGATTATAGTGTAAATGATGATTTAGATGAAGTTACTGAAGATACCGCCTCATCTGACGACGAATTATAAAATTATTTCCTAAGGAGGATATTTAAATGTCAATAGGATATCGAAAATTAGGTCGCAATACTGCTCAGCGCAAAGCCTTGCTGAGAGATTTGGTTACTGATCTGATAATAAACGGCCGAATAGAGACAACCCTTCCAAAAGCAAAGGAATTGCAAAAATTAGCCGACAAAATGGTAACATTGGGCAAAACAAATACTTTGTCATCGCGCATTCGTGCTGCAAAAATTATCAGATTCGAATATACCGACGACAGTAAACAACAATATGCTATACAAAAATTATTTGAAGACATTGCCCCTAATTACCGCGACCGCGATGGCGGGTACACCCGAGTTTTAAAACTTGGACCCCGGCGCGGTGATTCCGCCCCAATGGCAATTATTGAATTTGTTTAATTGCAAATACCTCTTAAAGTTGTCTTTTTTTGCTTTAAGAGGTTTTTATAAATACCGGATGAGTATTTATATTTGCTTGTATTTAATTTTAATATCAAATATATTAAAATAATTTGCAGAAAATGAGGCATAAGAATGAAAAAATTCGACATTATCACGATACTTTCAGTATTATTAATATCGGTCCTTTTTTATGTGCTTTATTTTATTAATGTTGATACTTCTGGCGATGTATATGTTCAGATTTCTTATAACAAAGCGGTGGTCTTTCAGGAAAAAATAGACAAAGAAACAGATATAACCGTTGATATTAGGTCTAAAAATCAAATTCTTTCGGTTGTTGTAAAAGACAACAACAATAATGAAATTCTTAACGCTTCTACAATTAATATCGAAAGCAACAAGGGAATTGAAAATACCATTCATATTACCGAAGATTTCATTTTAATGATTCATGCCAATTGTCATACAAAACAATGTATGTATATGAAAATTACCAAGAATTTTCCGTCGCCAATTATTTGTACTAACGGGATAACGGTTGAATTGAAATATGACGACGTTTATGATTATATTCATCTCATTTAATGGAGTAAAAAAATGATTAAAGTTGAAAATTTAAATTTTTCATATAAAGAAAACGAAAAGGTTATAGACAATGTCTCTTTTGATATCAACAAAGGAGAATTTATATCAATTTTAGGGCATAATGGCAGCGGTAAATCAACCTTGGCTAAATTATTAGTTGGTTTACTAAAGGCCGATAGCGGTGATATATATATCGATAATCAACGTTTAACCGAAAAAAATGTTGACGAGATTCGGAAAAAAATCGGGATTGTATTTCAAAACCCCGATAATCAATTTGTCGGTGTTACTGTTCTTGACGATATAGCTTTTGGGATGGAAAACCGTAAATTTCCGCGTGATACTATGTTTCAGATGGTTGACCGCTATGCAAAATTGGTGAGAATGGAGAAGTTTCTTAATTATAACCCCGAGAATCTTTCCGGTGGCGAAAAACAACGAGTGGCAATTGCCGGTGTTTTAGCAATCAATCCTGATATTATAATTTTTGATGAGGCAACTTCAATGCTTGATCCGAAAGGCGTCAAGGAAGTTAATGAGATTGTTTGGCAGTTAAAAAGAGAAAAAACTATTATTGCCATAACCCATAATTTAAACGAAACAATCTACTCTGACCGAATTTTAGTTATGAATAAAGGAAAAATAATTTTGAACGGCCGTCCGGAAAACGTATTTAGGGAAAAAGAATTATTACAAAATTGTAAATTAGATATTATTGAAAGTATGAAGTTATTGAATTTAATAGAAAAAAACGGAAAATTAGCTATGAAACAAGAAATTGAGGAATTTTTATGGGAATTAACTTTTCAGAAGTAAAATTTTCTTATTACATACCGAGAAAAAAACAAAACATCAGGTTTGCTTTGAATAATATCAATTTGAATATAGCGGAAACCGGTGAACTGATTGCTTTAGTTGGTCATACCGGAAGCGGGAAATCAACATTGGTTCAATTAATGAATGCTTTGTTGATGCCAACCAGCGGTAAAATTGAAATTATGAATGAGACTATTACTCACAAAAGCAAACTAAAGCCGCTTAGGCGCAAAATAGGATTGGTATTTCAATTTCCTGAATATCAGATTTTTGAAACCACCGTGCTTAAGGATATAGCTTTTGGACCGGCAAATTTCGGTATAAAAAATCCCGAGGGAAAAGCCAAGGAAATAGCCAAGTTAATGGGGATTGAGGAACTGTTAGAGCGCAGCCCTTTTACATTATCGGGCGGACAGTTAAGGAAAGTTGCAATCTCCGGTATTCTAGCAAGCAATCCCGATATTTTAATTTTGGACGAGCCGACAGTAGGGCTTGACCCTAATGCTAAACGGGAATTGTTGAATATATTGATGAATTTGCATCAATGCAGTAATAAAACGATTGTAATAATCACTCATGATATGGAAGTTGTCTCCCGTTATTTCAACCGTGTAATCGTGTTGAAAGAAGGAGAAATAATTTATGATGGTAGTAAATATGATTTGTTAATGAAAGACGATTTGTACGAGACATACAATTTAAACTATCCGGAAACAATAAGAATACTGCGGGCTATTAAAAACCGCTTTAATGTGAATGTTGATGTTAATCAGCATACGATTGAAGATGCTTACCGAGAAATAAGAAAGGCGTTTGAGATTGCTTAATGAACAACAAATTGGTATTGGGGCAGTATTATGATGCAGATTCATGGTTACATCGGCTTGATCCTCGCACTAAATTGGTTACAATATTTCTCGTACTGATATCGTTATTTCTTTTGAAAGAAATTTATTCATTGCTTATCGCTTTGGGATTAGTTCTTATTCTACTGTTGACTAGTAAAATTCCCTTTGCAAAGTTTATAGCAAGTTTAAAGGCGATGACAATGATATTATTTTTGATGGTGTTTTTTCAGATACTGTTTAATCGCGGTTCGGATGTGATTTATAGTTTTGAATTTATATTAACGTGGATTAATTTATTTATAGGTGTGGTTTTATTTTTATTATATTTTTACATTGGTAAGTTTTTAAAAAAACTGCGCTTTTTGCAGTTTCTTTTAGTGTTTTTTTTAATTTTTTTTATGCAAACGATAATCATTTCTCCATTTGTAATTACCAAATACAATATAGTTGTTTATCGTGATAGTCTTACGACATCACTTGTTGTCATTTTACGTATTTTATCTTTAATTTTTGTTTCTTCTCTTCTCACCTTAACAACAAAGCCGGCAGACCTTAACATGGGCCTGGAGTCACTTTTTAAACCATTAAAATACATTGGTATTAAGGTAAGCATTTTTACTATGATGATATCGATAACATTAAGATTCATTCCGACTTTATTTTTAGAAGCCCAAAAGATTTTGAAAGCACAAGCTTCAAGGGGAGTAGATTTTAAGGAAAGTAAATTGAAACAAAAAGTAACGCAAATTATTTCTTTGCTTTTACCGATGTTCGTAATATCAATTCGAAAAGCCTATGATTTGGCTGATGCTATGGAGGTAAGAGGCTACATTCCTGGCGCCGAGCGAACATCAATTAATATTTTGAAATTTCGATTTAGCGATGTTGTTGTGTTTTTTATTGTAATTAGTATACTGACGGGGTTGATAATGTTGAATGTGATGAAATATGCGATATAAATGTACTTGCAGTTATGACGGAACTTTGTTTCATGGGTTTCAGACTCAAAAAAAGTTGCGTACGGTTCAATCGGAAATAGAAAAAGCGTTACTTTTAATATTGAATTATAAAACAAAAATATATCCTTCGGGCCGTACCGATGCCGGTGTTCATGCTTTAGGTCAGGTTTTTCATTTTGACAGTAATCTTGATATAAAAAAAAATAATATGAAAAATGCAATTAATTCTCGTTTGCCTCAAGATATCTATATATCTGATACGGAAGTCGTAGATAAAAACTTTCATGCTCGGTTTAGTGCTAAAAGCAAGGAATACCATTATTTTTTAGATTTTGGTTTATATAATCCGCTTTTTCGTCATTACCGTTATTATTGTCGTTTTCGTAACGTTGATTATATAATTTTTGAAGAAGCATTGAGATTATTTTGCGGTCAACATGATTTTCGTTATTTTTCACGCAGCAAAAACATGGATAATACAATAAGAGAGATACATCATATATCATGCGAAAAAACCGACAAACTATTAAAAGTGATAATTACCGGTAATGGTTTCCTTCACAATATGGTGCGAATAATAATCGCTACAGCTTTAGAGGCGGCCCGCGGCAAGATAACATTATGGGACATTAAAGTGAGTCTTTCCGGAAAAACGCCATTAAAAGCACCGAAAAAATTACCGCCTAATGGACTTTATTTAATGAAAATAAATTATTGATAGCAATGTTTAAGAATATCATTGCGGGCGTTGGCGAAGTCAACGCCTATAATTTTTATAATAAATTTATTATTAATTAATGGAAGAGAAACTGCGGTATTAAAAATAAACCTAATAAAAAAACACCAATCATTATTATTGTTGGTGTATCAAACGGTTATTTCATCTTTAATTTTTTTCTTTTTATATCTGCTATTCTTAAGCTTAACAATAAGAAAGATAATAAATAAGACAAAAATATTTGCCATTGCAATTGTTGAACCAAGCGGTAATTTAAGATAAAAACTGACTGTAAATCCGCAAAGAATTGAAAGTAAGCTAATAATAATTGCGAAGATAATAGTACCTTTAAATGATTTACCAACCAGAATTGATGAGGCCACCGGTATAATAAGTAGCGCCGAAATTAAAAGAACACCTACCAATTCAATAAAAATTGATATAGCCAAGGCCAGAATAATCGTAATTAATAGTTGTAATGCTTTTACGCTTATACCTGAGATTCGGGCATAAGTTTCATCAAAACAAAGCGTTATAATCTGTTTATAATAAAAGCCAATAAAAATAAAAATACTGATAGCAAAAAATAAAATAAGGATAAGATCAGTTTTACCAACCGAGAGGATTGAACCAAAAAGCAGGCCGGTAGTATATGAGGTTGTTACTCCGGTTGTTATGCTGATAAAGAGACCGGATAAAGAAACCCCTAAACTGATAATGATTGCCATTGATAATTCCTTGTAGTTTTTATAAAAGTTTCTAATTTTTTCGACAAGAAAAGTACCGCCTATACTAAAAATAATTCCCATGAAAATCGGACTGAACGGCAAATTAATTAACTTAGAAATAAATACGCCAATAACGACCCCGGCCAATGAAAAATGGCTTAATGTATCGGCAATATTTGATAATCTTCTAATAACAACAACTGAACCGATTAAAGGGGAAATAATGCCGATTACTATTGCCGCAACAAAAGCATTTCTGAAGGCTTCAAATTCAATTATTGCCTTAAATATATTCAATAACATTATCATAGTCCTTTCTCGGTAAAAATTGATATTCACCTTTTTCGTTTAAAGCCAAGTAATAATCGGTAAGATTTTTTGCGAAATCAAAATCATGGGTACTTAAAATAATTGTCACATTGTTGGAATGCAAATCCTTTAAAATATTATGAAGAGCAGCAACGCTCTCATTATCAATAGAAACGGTCGGTTCGTCAAGAATTAAAATTTTTGGTTTATTAAGAAGCGATCGGGCAATAAATACCCTTTGCAGTTGACCACCCGATAAATTATTAATATTTTCACGATAAATGGGATTTAAATCGAGTGCGTTTATCAGAGCGGTAAAAAACGCATCTTTTCGTTTTAAATAGGCGCAGGATAAAAATTCACTAACCGTAATAGGAAATTCATAGGCGAAATCCAATTTTTGGGGGACATAACCGACATGATAAAAACGTTTCATGGCATTAATGTCGATATCATCAAAAAATATAGTATTATTAGGTACGGCAACAATCTTTAAAAGGCATTTAATTAAAGTGCTTTTGCCGGTGCCGTTTTTACCGACTACGGACAAAAAGTTACCGCTGGAAAGATTAAAACTTATATTTTTTAATACCGGTCGTTGGGTATAAGCAAAAGTTAAATTGTTAACGCTGATACGCATTTCCTCACCGCCTTAAATATATTTTATCATAATCATAACGCTTAAACAAGAAAAAAAAATATTTGGTTCTGTTTGATTAATACTTTTATTTTTGGCTTTATTTTGATATAATAAATATATATTATGTTTTTATTAAAGGAGACTAACCATATGAAATCATTTCGCGAAGTATTTATAATCCATACGCAAGAGCGAAGAAAAATGATTAATATAACGGATAGGCTTTCAACAGCCGTTAAAAAAAGCGGGATAAAAGAAGGATTATTGCTTTGTAATCCACTGCATATTACATCAAGTGTTTTTATTAATGATGATGAATCGGGATTACATCAAGATTTTGAAAATTGGTTGGAAAAACTAGCTCCGGAAAAACCTTATTCAATGTATCATCATAACGGTTACGAAGACAATGCCGATGCCCATTTAAAAAGAACAATAATGGGTAGAGAAGTGGTGATTGCCATAACTGATGGCAAATTGGATTTGGGAACATGGGAACAGGTATTCTACGGTGAGTTTGATGGTAAACGCGATAAAAGAGTATTAATAAAGATTATTGGAGAATAAAAAATTAACATAAAATTCACGGAGGTAAGAATGGGCTTGTTTGTAACTTTTGAAGGCGGAGAGGGAAGCGGAAAAACAACACTTATTAATCGGCTCCATGATGAAATGGTCGCCCTAAATTTTCCGGCTATAAAAACAAGGGAACCGGGCGGAAATAAAATATCTGAACAGATTAGAAATATCATCTTAGATGTAGAAAATAATGAAATGGATTACCGTACCGAAGCTTTACTTTATGCGGCCAGCCGCCGCCAGCATTTAACTGAAGTGATTTTACCGGCATTAAAACAAGGGAAAACCGTATTATGTGATCGTTTTTTGGATTCTTCTTTAGCTTATCAAGGATATGCTCGGGGTTTAGGAATCGATAATGTGTATCGGATAAATTTATATGCAACCGAAGGAATTATGCCCGACATTACTATTTATATCGATGTTTCCCCTCAAGAAGGTCTTAATCGAATTTCGAATTCTCATCGTGAAGTCGATCGTTTGGATTTGGAAAATTCCACATTTCATGCAAAAGTGCATGAGGGTTATCTTAAATTGGCAGAGATGTTTCCAGAGCGAATTAAAGTTATTGACGGGGCGCGGTCACTTGATGAAATTTATTTAAATATTAAAACGATTGTTCTTGCTCAATTGAGAAAGGGATGATATGTGTGTCATTTGATTTTTTGCTTGAAACCCAAGGTCATGTTGTAAAACTATTAAATAATAGTTTTAAAAAAGGCCGGATTGTCCATACTTACCTATTTGAAGGGGCAAGAGGAACCGCCAAGTTAGATGCTGCCTATTATCTTGCAGCTTTACTTTTGTGTCAATCGGATGAAAAACCTTGTTTAAGCTGCGAAGAATGTAGTAAAATAATAAATAGAAATCATCCGAGTGTTATTTTAGTATCCCCTGAGAATAATGTTATTCGAAAAGAGCAGGCTGACAATTTGGGGAAGGAATTTTCACTAAAGTCGATTGATGAAAAAAGCAGAGTTTTTATTATTGATGAAATTGATAAGGCAACATCGGCTACTGCCAATTCTCTTCTTAAGTTTTTAGAGGAAGCCGGTACCGATAATTATGGAGTTTTAATTACTGAAAATTTATACAATGTTTTGCCGACCATTCGCTCCCGGTCTCAGATTGTTAGTTTCAGTCAATTGCGTCCACAAATAATTGCGGATAAACTTATCTCGCTGGGCATTGAAGAAGAAACTAGTTATGTTCTTGCCAACATTACTAATAATGTTGAAGAATGTTTAGAAATGATTAATGAAGGTAAAATTTTAGATATTATTGATTTAACTAAAAAAATGGCATATAGTCTAGTAAAAAAAGAAAAATCACCATTATTAATATTTTATGAAGACGGAAAATTCCTTTTATCCGAATCGGATAAAAGATATCATAATATTTTTCTTGACTTAATGATTGCGTTTTTTAGTAGTCTGCTTTATTTAACTTTAAATCAAAATGAAAAAATAATCTTTAAAAATATTATTAATAAAATTGCCTCGGACGTCGATATTCCACCGCAGCGGATTATTGGCGAATTGGAAAAAATATTGGATTATAAACAAAAACTCAGATATAATATCAATATTGAGTTGTTTTATACGCAAATGTTGACAGCGGTGGAATTGTAAACTATAAAAATTTATACTCACTATCGGTTAGAAAGGAATATAAGAAAAATTTATGGTAAAAGTAGTAGGTGTGATTTTCAAGGAAGTAGGAAAAATATATTGGTTTAATCCCAACAATTTAACCCTATCGATAGATGATAAAGTAGTTGTAGAAACGATTCGCGGTGTAGAACTGGGAACGGTTGTGCAACCAATTAGAAATATCGATGAAAAAAAGATTGAACATGAGTTAAAACCGGTATTAAGATTAGCAACTAAACAAGACCTAAGAGCAAATGAAAATAATCTTGAACGAGCGGAAAAAGCGATTGTTCTTTGTAAAGAAATAGTTGCCCAGCATCAGTTGGAAATGAAGTTGTTGGAATGTGAGTACACTTTAGACCGACAGAAAATAATTATATATTATAATGCTGAAGGCCGGGTTGATTTTCGTGAGTTATTAAAAGACCTTGCCGCTGCCTTTAAAGTCAGGATCGAACTTCGTCAGGTCGGGCCGCGCGAAGGCGCTAAATTCTTGGGTGGAATCGGCAGTTGTGGTCAGGAAATTTGTTGTAAAAGGCATTTGCGTGAATTTGATTTGGTTACGATGCGAATGGCTAAAGAACAAGGGATGACCTTAAGCTCAGCTAAAATAGCCGGTCTTTGCGGTAAATTAATGTGTTGTATCGGCTATGAAAATCCGGTTTATCAAGAAATCAGATCTCGAATCCCCTTAGTCGGTGATCTGGTAAAAACGCCAACCGGTGCTTGTTGTAAAGTAATAGGTGTAGATTATCTTCGGGAAATCATTAAGTTGGAAAACAATGAAAAAGTTGAACTTTGGCCGGCTGATGAATTAATTAAAATAGAAAGTCATCATGAAGAAGAAGATCCGGATGATTTAACTGATGATGTGATAGAGAATGGAAATAATTCATGAATTATTGGGTTATGAAAATATCAAAATCGTTCAAAGAAAAGACATGTTTAATTTTTCGTTGGATTCGATACTGCTTGCTGATTTTGTAAGAGTAAAAAGGCAAAATGATAAGATTATCGATTTAGGATGCGGCAACGGCCCCATTCCCCTTTTTCTCACACTTAAGACAAAAGGAAAAATTGTAGGTATTGAATTGCAGGAAGAAGTTTACCGGTTAGCTAAAAAAAGCGTTGAAATTAATCATTTCGAAAATCAGATAACGATTATCAACGAAAACATTAAAAACATCTATACAATTGTCGGTGCGAATGTTTTCAATACTGTTGTGTCAAATCCGCCATATTTTAAATATTGTCCTACCAGTAATATTAATAAAACCCCTTTTCTGACAATTGCCCGTCATGAAGTGGCGATTACATTGGATGAAATAGTAAATGAAGCTAAAAAATTATTATGCGATGGCGGCATGCTTAATATGATCCATCGAACCGAACGACTAAGTGAATTTATAGCCCTTTTAAAGAAACATAATTTTGGTTTAAAAAGATTACGTTTTGTTTATCCCAAAGCCGGTTCGCTGTCGGCACTTGTATTCTTGGCAGAAGCAAAATCAAATCGTAAGGATGATGTGGTTGTTGAAGCGCCATTATATGTATACAAGGGTGATAATGAATATACAGAAGAAGTATTGAAAATATTTAACTTTAAAAAACAAATATGATATAATATAACTACAAAGGAGTGGTGTTGATGTTTTTAAGTCTACTTTCACGTGAGGAAAAGCATTATTTTATTGATTTACTGATTAAAGTCATAGCCGTCGATGGCGCCGCCAGCGAAACCGAATTACAGATTATTAATCGTTTAAAACATGAAATGGGCGATGATGCGATCCGATTCCGAAAAAGTTCACAAAGTATGGATAAACTGATTGAATATTTTACGGAAAAGCCGAAAGCAACTAAGAATCTTGTTTTTATGAATCTTGTCAAAGCTTCTCTTTATGATGAGTTCTATAGTGTTGAAGAGCATTTTCTTATTGAGCAAATTCAAGAAAAATTCGGCATATCAAATAAGAAAAAGGCTGAGTTGATGAAGATTGTATATGCGGATCGTGATTTGCGCGAAAAGGCAAAACGGGTAATTGCTGAATGAAAAAACAAAAGTCAAATTTGCCCGAGTCCTCGGTCCTTTATTTGGTACCTACAACGATTGGTAATATTGACGATATGACTAATCGCGCGGTTGAGGTATTGAAAAAGGTTGATTATATTTTTGCTGAGGATACCAGAGTGACTAAGGTTTTACTTAGTCACTTTAATATTATAACGCCGCTTCACAGTTATCATGTTTTTAATGAAAAGATGCAAACTGATAAAATTATCGAATTACTGCAGCAAGGGAAACAAATAGCCCTGGTTAGCGATGCCGGACTTCCCGGTATTAGCGATCCTGGTTATTTTGCAACCCGCCGTGTCTTAGATAGCGGCTTTTCTGTTATTGCCTTACCCGGGGCCAATGCCGCTTTAACGGCTTTAGTAGCCTCAGGTCTTCCTTCCAATCGTTTTTATTTTTTTGGCTTTTTAAGCCATAAAAAAAACCTAAAAAAGAAGGAATTAGAAAAAATTGCCGATTTAGAAGATACCATAATTTTCTATGAAGCCCCACATCGGCTGCTTGAAACATTGGAACTAATACATTTAGTTTTAGGCAATCGCGAAATCGTAATTGCCCGTGAATTAACAAAAAAACATGAAGAGTATATTCGGGGTAAAGTAAAAGATATTATTGCCGGAATCGACGAGCTTAAAGGGGAAATTGTAATAATTGTTAAAGGAGCAGAAATAAGCCAGGCACAGCAACTTTTAAATAAAAAATCTATTTCTGAGCATTATCAATATTATTTGGATTTGGGGAACGAATCGATGAAGGCTATTAAACAAGTTGCTAAAGACCGCGGCGTTGCAAAAAACTTTATTTATAAGGAGATTCACAAGAACATCTAAAAAACAGACTTTTTTGGTCTGTTTTTTTGTTTGTAAAAATTCTATTTACCATGATATAATATACATATATGATCAAGTACTATTATGAATAAAAGAGGTATGATGATGCGTGATATTATTGATTTAAATTATGATTGGAAATTCAAAAAAGATTTTTTTGTTGAGGATTTATCACAACCGATAACCGAAAATTATGAATCGGTAGACCTTCCTCATTCATTTCCGTTAATTCCTTTTAATTATCTAGGTGAACTTTATCGGGGCTATACATCCTTGTATAAAAAAGAATTTTATCTAGATAAAAAATATCGCGGGAAAATAATGAATATTATATTTGAGGGTGTTGCTCATGTAGCTGATATTTATTTAAATGGAAAACATATTGGTAAGCATGAAGGTGGTTATGATCGGTTTGGATTTAATATTAGTAAATACATTAATTATGGTACGGTTAATTTATTGGAAGTTATTGTTGACAGTAATGAATATTCGGATATTCCTCCATTCGGTAATTTGGTTGATTATTTAGGTTATGGCGGCATTTATCGGGAAGTGAGATTAGAAATTCTTAATCGGGAGCATCTGAAAAATTGCTTTTTAGATTGTTTTGATATAAATACTAATATTTTATCATGCGATATTGAAACATCAGTAAACACCGGAGTTGTTGATATTACGATTTATGATCAAGAAAAAGAGATTTATCAGAATTCTTTCCTTTTTGTTCAGAATCAAAGTTCGTTTGAATGTATATTAGACAACAAAAAACTTTGGAGTGTTGATAGCCCCTATTTATATCAAGTAAAAGTAAAATTAGTTATAAATCAAGAGGTTACTGACGAAATCGTTATAAATTTTGGCTTCCGCGATATAAAATTTACGAAAAAAGGTTTTTATTTAAACGGTAGCCCGGTTAAACTTCGGGGTTTGAATCGCCATCAAAGTTATCCCTATGTCGGTTACGCTATGCCGAGAAGCGCCCAGGAAAAAGATGCCGATATTTTGAAATATGATTTGGGCGTAAATATTGTTCGTACCTCACACTATATGCAATCAAAGCACTTTCTTAATCGCTGTGATGAAATAGGACTTTTAGTATTTGAGGAAATTCCGGGGTGGCAATATATTGGTGGGGAGACTTTTCGGCAAAACACTTTAAATAATGTTAAGGCAATGATTACCAGAGATTATAATCATCCGTCAATTATAATGTGGGGGGTTCGTGTTAACGAATCACCCGATGATACTGATTTGTACCGAGCGACTAATGCATTAGCTCGAAGTCTTGACCCCTTGCGTCCGATGGGCGGTGTCCGTAACTTTAAAAACAGTGAAATGTTTGAAGACGTTTATACTTATAATGATTTCACTCACGATGGAGGAGAAAAGGTTGTACTAAAACCGAAGAGGGTAAAAAAAAGAGTTCCGTATTTAATAACAGAACACAATGGTCATATGTTTCCGACAAAAAGATATGATGCTGAACCGCACCGTATTGAACAGGCATTAAGACATTTTCGGGTATTAAAAGCATCATCGCATAATACAAGGATATCGGGTGCTATTGGCTGGTGTATGAATGACTATAATACACATTATGAATTTGGCAGCGGTGATCAAGTTTGTTATCATGGAGTTCTTGATATGTTTCGGATTCCTAAATATGCAGCTTATGTATATGCCGCTCAGCAGGAAGCAAAACCGGTTTTGGAGGTTTTGGGAACAATGAATCACGGCGATTATCCGGCCAGTCAAATTGATAGTGTTTATGTCGCGACCAATCTTGATTTTGTTAAACTTTATATTAATGATATTTATGTGAACACTTTTTACCCTGATAGAAAAAGTAAATTACCGCATCCGTTAATTAAAATCGATGATTTCATCGGTAATCGTTTAGTAGAATTTGAAGGTTTTACTTTGTATGAGGCCAAATTAGCAAAAAAGATTTTCCGAGCGGTTTCTAAATATGGGTTAAATCTTCCTTTAAGATATAAAATCGGTATGGCATTCTTAATGTTTAAAAAACGTTATAAATTTAACGATGCCATGAATCTTTTTTACAAATATCATTCCAGCAGTGCAAGTTATAAGTTTGCAGGATATAAAAATAAGAAATTAATTAATACAGTTATTAAGGAACCGGTTAAAGTTGTAAGATATCAACTTAATTTGGATAAAATTATTTTAGAACCGGATGTCACATATGATGTAACGCGGGTGATGGTTACCAAACTAGATCAAAATAATAATATCTTAGTTTATGCTTTTGACCCAATAATTGTGGAAACGGAAGGCGGTATTGATTTGATTGGGCCAAAGGAAATCAGCCTTCAAGGCGGAGCCGCTGGTTTTTGGGTAAGGACGAACGGTAAAAGTGATATTGGTACGGTAAAAGTTAAAATCAAAAATCAAATATTGACGGAAACAATAAAAATTAAATTGAGGTAATTTATGAAGGTTGATGAAAAAATAAAATTATTAAACGGAAAAGATGTTTGGCATACCTTGAATATCGATCGGTTAAATATTAAATCGATAATGATGTCTGACGGGCCGCACGGCTTAAGAAAACAACTGGACAGTACTGACAATCTCGGTATTAATAGCAGTTATCCGGCAACTTTGTTCCCGGCTACCGCCACGATTGCATGTTCGTTTTATCCTTTGCTTGTTCAAAAAATGGGTGAAGCTATCGGTCGGGAGGCGCGAGCCGCCAATGTTCATATTGTATTGGGACCGGGTATTAATATTAAACGAAACCCTTTATGCGGCCGTAATTTTGAGTATTATTCCGAAGATCCCCTTTTAACCGGAATTTTGGCTAGTGCTTGGATCCGGGGAGTACAAAATTATCATATCGGCACTTCGTTAAAGCATTATGCTGTTAATAACCAAGAAACTTATCGCTTTACGATTGATTCGATTATTGATGAAAGAGCATTGCGGGAAATTTATCTTAAAGGGTTTGAAATTGCTATTCGCGAAAATCCAGTAACCGTAATGTGCAGTTATAATAAATTAAACGGCATACACACCAGTGAAAACAAATATTTGTTAACCGATATTTTACGTAATGAATGGAATTATAAAGGCGTGGTCATATCTGATTGGGGTGCGGTATCCAACCGTGTTTGTAGTTTAAAATCGGGATTGGATTTGGAAATGCCGTCATCAAGCGGATATAATACGAAACGATTGTTTAAAGCATATAAAAAAGGGGAAATTGATAATGAAACAATAGATCGATCCGTTAATCGCATTCTTTCTATGGTGAATAAATATCAAAATAACGATACTTTGACATTTGATCAAGAAAAACATCATGAGCTTGCTCGTGAAGTTGCTCGGCATAGTATTGTGATGTTGAAAAACGATAGTGTTTTACCTTTTTCAAGCAATGATAAAATTGCGGTTATCGGTGAATTTGCGCGTAAACCGCGTGTCCAAGGGGGTGGCAGTTCCTTAGTTAATCCAATTAAAGTCGAAACTGTTATGGAAGAAATAGCCGCATTCACGCCCTCATTTGTTTTTTGTCCCGGCTATACATTAGATGGCGCTGGTTATAATCAACGATTGATTACGGAAGCGGTTGAGGCGGCTCATACGGTTGAGAAAATTCTTATCGTTGCCGGTTTGCCCGAAACTTATGAATCGGAAGGTTATGATCGCAAAAATATTGATTTACCGCTCGGACAGCTACGTTTAATTGAGGAAATAGCAAAAGTTAATCCCAATATTACGGTTGCTTTATTTGCCGGAGCGCCGGTTGCCGTGCCGTTTGCGGAAAAGGTTAAAGGTATTCTTTTTTGTCATCTTTTAGGAGCAGCTTCCGGAAAACCTCTTTTGGAAATTGTTTTTGGTTCAATCTCGCCTTCAGGACGATTAGCAACAACATTTCCCTGTGCAATTGAAGATGATCCTACAACTCGAAATTTTGCTGATGGTAATAATGCGGTATGGTATACCGAGAGCATTTATGTCGGTTACCGTTATTATACAACATTTAATAAAAAAGTAATGTATCCGTTTGGTTATGGATTAAGTTATACTGAATTTTTATATTCTGACTTAATAGTCGATAATTGTTATGTTGAACATAACAGTAAGATTAAGGTTTCTTTTAAGGTTAAAAATATTGGCAAATATAACGGATATGAAGTAATCCAACTATATGTTGAAAACAACAAATCTGATGTTCATAAGCCGCTGCGTGAGTTAAGAGGCTTTGATAAAATTTACCTTAATATCAATGAAGAAAAAACGGTTACTTTTGAACTTGAGTATAAGGATTTTAGTTATTTTGATATTAATTTGAAAAGATTCCATGTTAATTACGGCCAGTATAAAATTCAAATTGGCAAAAACGTTAATGAAATAATTTTAGAAACAAAAGTGGAAAGGAAAGAAAATGATCCTGATTATATAATGCATCGGTCGACAGCTTATTTTAATCAAGATTTTTCAGATAATGATTTTAGTAAAATAATAGGAAAGCCTTTACCGCCTAAGGTGGTTATACGTAAACGACCATATTCGATGAATGCAACTTTAAATGATTTGAAAAGAACTCTTGTTGGGAAAATACTAACTAAAATTGTTGTAAACACAGCTATAAAAATGGATTATGGTTCATTGACTATTACAAAGGAAATGATAATGAAAAGCTTAATGGAAATGCCGGTTAGGACACTGGCGGTTATGAGCGGAGATAAGGTAAAATTGGAAACAATGGAATTAATCATAAAATTAATTAACTTTGGAGGAATGGGAAAATGAAAAGAGCTTATAAAGAGGCGATAGTTTATCAAATTTATCCCCGCAGTTTTAAAGATAGCAATAACGATGGTATCGGTGATTTACGGGGTATTATTGAAAAACTTGATTATTTGCAATATCTTGGAATTAATACGGTTTGGCTTTCACCGGTTTATAGTTCGCCCATGGATGACAACGGCTATGATATTAGTGATTATTGCAATATTTTACCGGAATACGGAACCCTTGAAGACTTTAAAGAAATGATTTTCGGAATGCATAAACGCGGCATTAAATTAATAATGGACTTGGTTATCAACCATTCATCAGATGAACACCCATGGTTTTTAGCAGCCAGGCGAGATATTAACAGTCCTTATCGCGACTACTATTTTTTCCGAAAAGGTAATAAAAACGGCCCTCCCAATAATTGGACTTCGTTTTTCGGAGGTTCGGCCTGGGAGTATAATCCCGATACCGACGATTATTATTTACATTTATTTTCACGTAAGCAACCGGATTTAAATTGGGAAAATCTCAGACTCCGGGAAGAAATAAAAAAGATTTTAAAGTTTTGGCTTGATTTGGGCGTTGATGGTTTTCGTTGCGATGTAATTAACATTATATCAAAAAATCCTGATCTTCCTGACGGTAAATCAAAATTACCAATCCTTCGGGGTAAGGAACACTATTTAAATGGCCCCAAAATACATAAATATTTAAATGAACTAAAATCTGACGTTTTTTCTTATTATGATATGTTTACAGTTGGCGAAACAGTGATGATTACTCCGGAAACAGCCCTTACCTATATCGAAGAGGGTTGTGATGAACTTAATATGGTATTCCAATTTGATCATATGGGAGTAGATAATTATTATGTAAAGTGGTTTTTGCGGAAATTCAAACCAAAAAGATTAAAGAAAACGATGCGGAAGTGGCAAACGGCTCTTGACGGCAAAGGCTGGAATTCGCTCTATTTTGAGAATCATGATCAACCGCGTTCCGTCAATCGTTTCGGTAATCTTTGTTATCGTATTGAAAGTGCAAAAATGCTGGCAACCTATTTATATTTTCAACAGGGAACTCCTTTTATTTATCAAGGTCAGGAAATCGCCATGACAAATGCTCATTTTACTGAATTGTCACAATATCGCGATGTTGAAACATTTAATATATATCGATTAGGCCGAAAATTAGGATTTTCTGATAAGCGAATGATGAAAAAAATCAAATATATGAGTCGGGACAATGCCAGGACACCAATGCAATGGAATGCCGATGAGCATGCCGGATTTACAAAAGGAATTCCATGGATTGAGGTTAATCAAAATTACAAATTGATTAATGTTGAAAAGGACAGAGATAACCCGGATTCAATATTAAATCATTATCGAAAAATTATTACCTTAAGAAAGGAATATCCGGTAGCGATTTACGGCAATTATTATGAATATTACTTGAAAAGTAACAAAGTTGCTGTCTATGAGCGAAATTTTAAAAATGATAGATTGCTAGTAGTAGTTAATTTCACTTCAAAGAAGGTAAAGTTCAAACCGCCCTATGATTTAAGTACCTATCAACTGATACTAAATAATTATGATGAAGAATACGAAGAACAACTGTTACCTTATCAGGCAAAAGTTTATTATGGGAAGGTGTTTCATGATAGCGGTAAAGGATAATTATTTTCTTCTTTCAACAAATCGAACAATGTATGTTTTTCATTATAATTCAGCCGGTCTGTTAATTCATGATTATTATGGTGTGAAAATTGATATTTGCGATTTCAAGAGCCTAGAAGCTAAAACCGAAGGCGGATTTGGTTCAAGCATATTATACGAGGGGAAATCACAGCAATATGTAGGCAGTTTAGGTTTAGAGTATTCCTCGCCGGGAATAGGTGATTATCGCGAGCCTTTAATTACACTTTTTCACCCCGAAATCGGCTTTTATAGTAATTTTAAATACCAAAGTCATGAAATAATCAGAGATGTTATTAAGCCTCTTCCAGCCAGTTATGGCGAGGATAATATTTTACGGATTGATTTATATGATGAGATACTTGCAATAAAACTGGAATTATATTATAAAGTTTTTTTGGATTCCAATATAATCAGTCGTTATACCCGTTTAATCAATGAGTCTAAAAAAAACATTACAATTAACCGTTTATTTTCTATGCAACTTGATTTTAAGGACGACGGTTATATCATGATGACATTTGAAGGAGATTGGGCTAAGGAACGGCATCTTGTTGAAAAAAAATTAATTTCCGGAATATATATTAATGATGCCAAATCCGGCGCCAGTTCAAATACACGAAATCCGTTGGTTATTTTAAAAAAGAACAATACTGATGAATTAAGCGGCCCGTGTTACGGATTTAACCTTATATATAGCGGTAATCATAAAACCACTGTCGAAGTCACCTCCCTTAAAACAATGCGCCTTCTTTTAGGTATTAATGATTTTGCTTTTAATCATATAATACCGCCCCAAGAAGAATTTATTACACCGGAAGCGGTGATGACTTATTCTAACGAAGGATTAAATAATTTATCACAAAATTTTCATAGTTTTATTAATAATCATATTGTTCGCGGACTTTATAAAAATCAAGAACGACCGGTGTTATTAAACAGTTGGGAGGCATCATATTTCAATTT
>Ga0265293_10002183_pt1 | contig 40409 bp, 40 predicted proteins | sample Munlanlewell138R_FD_192505 | JGI IMG/M metagenome (GOLD analysis project Ga0265293, IMG submission 192505) | Leachate microbial communities from a municipal landfill in Southern Ontario, Canada - Leachate well 138R | ecosystem: Engineered > Solid waste > Landfill > Unclassified | place: Canada...
ACCGACTGCTCAAAATGTAGCAGATACTCCGGCTCAAGCACCAAGAGGAGTAGACGAATCCGCTCCGGTTCAAACAACACCAAGTGAAGCAGGCCAAACACCTACTACTCACACAGCAGCTCAAAGCGGTAGTCAGGGCATGAGAATTGAAACGGCTCTTGATACAAGCAGCCCTGAATCAATGAAGCAAAGTCTTGATAAATTGCAACAACAAATATCTGGTATATCTAATGAAGAATTAGGAACTGCGATAATTAAACAAAAATTAGGTTCTAGTTCTCAAAATGTTGATATTGATAAAATACTCTCCGGTCTAAAATCTAATAATGGAAACATAAGTAAAGAAATATTGCTTAATGCTGGTGCAAATCAAAATATCGTTAATGACTTACCTTCAAATGCAAATGGAATTGTAAGTGCCGGAGATGTTGGTCAAATGTATAAAGATGGTGTAAGTAGTATGTCATTTGCAATGGGTGCAGCTAATCAACCGATTGAAAGATTGGGTGGCGGTATTCAAAAAAGTTTATCTAATTCGCCTTTATCGTATACTGCTGCTAGTTATCTATTTGGCACACAAGGGACAACTAATTCAATAGATAATTTCAATGGCAGCCAAAACGTTACAAGCCCTGATGTTTTAAGCGGTGGAGGTAATAACAATATATCTGCACCTAGAGCAGGTAGTGTTAGTTCAATGCAATCGTTAGGCGAACATAATATTGATAGAGGTATCGGTGCTGGTCATGAACAGAATAATAACTTGTCTCAAATGGCTAAAACAATGACTGCGCCTGGAAATGTTAATACTACTCAGAGTGATATTAAACAATCCGTTGATTCGGTACAGAGTGCAATTGAAAAAATTAATAACATTGCAAACCAAAATATGCAATCTAACCCGGCAGCCGTACAAAGCAATTTCGGTTCAATTAAAGACCTTGCCGGAGGTTTTGCGATGACAGCACCAATTCAAACCGCAACCGGAGAGCTGAATATCGGCAATCAAAACGGATTTGTATCATTCGGTACCGGAGACAATGCCGTTGCAAGTAAAATTCCTTTTGAAAGCTTTAAAAATATGCCTCCTGAAAAACAAGAGATGTTTGGAGCTTATATGGCTTCTTCTTCTATTAATAATCAAGCCATACAAGATAATGGCGGCTTAGTGGGCACCAATGACAGTTTATTATTGCAACAAATCAAACAAGGTGGTGATTTGTCTGCCATGGATACTAGAATTGGTATGGCTGATCAGATAGATGTTATGGAAGATTTACTCTCTAGCATAGATAATTTAGAAACATTAAAAAAAGGTGAATAATAATGAGTAAAGATAGGATAGTATTGATAGCATCGTGGGTTTTCTTTCCTAGCGTTTTTGTATTAGCTGCAATAAATGGAGTCAATCCATTAAGTGGTGGCGCATCTCAATTTGAGAAAGGGAGGTATTTTGAGGGAGTAAAAGAAGTCAACAATACCGTGCCAAAAGCAAAGACTGGAAGAAGAACCGAAGATATATTAGAAGAGATGCTCGTGGTTCAAAAACAGCAGCTTGATAGACAAGATAAAATTTTAGCTATTCTTGAAAATGAATTTGAACCAAAACCTAAAGAAATTGTTGTGAATGGTAAAAAATGCATTGAGAACTCTTCGGCAGAGTGTTTTAATATGCCTTTATTGAGTAAAGAAGCTAAAACCGTTCCGGTAATAGCTGCTTATCTTAAAAATCCTAATGTCGAAACTGCTAAAAGCTACTTACAATGGCATGCAAAATATTTAAAAAGTGCATTTGCAGGCGGTACATCAATTGAGCTTGCTATCGCTAAATATGGACAAGAAGCATATCCTTTGAATTACAATACGGTAAGTTCGGATACGGCCGGTGGGTATAGCACGGTCTTAAATGAGAAAAACAATAAAATGGTCTTAGATTCTATGAGAGATTCTTTTGAAATGAATATTTATCTTGGCAAGAGTGCTGATATGGATGTATATGCCATTGATAATATCGCCGAGTTCCTAAGAGAAAATAAAGGTGTCAAAGCCAATTTTATTTTTTACAGCGGCGGTAGTAAAAAAATAATGGATGCGATAGGTAAAAGAATGAAAGATGTTGCTATTGCTTTAAATAGTGCAAATAGCGTGGTGGTTGATTCTAAAAGATTTAGCTCTCATAATATTTTCACTACTCCTACGATAGAAATTTATATTAAATCCAAAGGGAAAAATATACCTCTATTTAATGGAAGATTAAGTTCAAATTCAATTGCAACCAAAATTGTAGATGTATTAGAGGTTGAAGATGTAATCAAACAAGGTCATTCCCCAATGCATAAACAATGGGAAAGAGCCGGAGAATATTCTCATAAATATTTAAAAGATCAATATAGTATTGACATTAACAAGCAATATTTAAAACAACAATATAAATAAGAAAAGGGGCTAGAATGAATAAAATAAATAAACATATATCAATCTTTGTAAGTTTGGCAATATTATCTTCTTCAATGTCGTATGCTGCAAACCCGTTTGATTTTGATGCAAACTTTTTGAATACAACACAAGAAAAAACATGGAGTGATACATCGTCTGGGCTTACATACCATTCTGGCCCAAATTTGGAATATCGATTTCAGCCTGCTTCCAGATCATCTGTACCTTGGTTGCAATTTCAATTGCCAAGTGCGAGCATAGGGTGTAATGGCTTATCTATTAAGGGAGGCTTTTTGGCCCTTTTGGGATTAGATGATATTAAGCTGCAACTTACAGATGCAGGTGCATCGTCTGCATGGGGAGTGTTGACAACGATTGAATTAACAATGCCTTCCATCGCTAATGTCTTTCACAAGATCCAGCAGTGGGCAAGACAGCTGCAAGCTTTAAATCAAAATGCTTGTAAAATCGGGCAAGAGTTTGCTAAGGGCACTGGAATGAGTGCCGGCATTAATAGTTTTATAAAAGATTCTTTTATGTCAAAAGGTGCAGAAGAAGCTACAAAAGCGAATGAGCCTGATACCTGGTTTGATAAGGTTAGTAAAACAATTGATGATCTATTTAGCAGCGATCCCAAAGAAGAAACCAAAAAAACAGCGGATAAGGTTATTGGTGATCAAATTGTAAATATAGGCAGTAGTGTCACCGCTTTTGGCTCAATGTTCGGTAATTATATTATGGGTGATTCAGGTAAGGATTGCTGGACAAATAATGTCAAATTTATTCAAACCGACCTGAAAAATTTTTACAACGGAGATGTTGGTACAAAATGTCATATAACTATAGGTGAAGATAAAAAATTAGCCTATACTCTAGTTTCTGTTTTATATGGTGACATTATAACCGAAAGCAATAGCTTGGGACAAAATGTTGGCAGGCTTTTTGATGCGAATACAGGAATGTATTCCAAATCCGGTATGGAAGAATTATTAAACAGAGGAGCGATCCACGCGGTTTCTCCTGTAAATAAAATACAGTATGACATGCAAGCCCCTGTATTGTCGCAAGAAAGTGATGCGATCAAATTCTTAATGAAAGGCTCTGGAAATAAAGTTATTAAAATACCAAATCATAAACTTGTTTTTGTTAAAGCAGATATATCGCCGTCCGATACAAGCGTAATAGGATATGACGGCAATGCAACAACTATAAAATTATCTGCTGACAACGGTGAAAATCGTGTTGGCCTTGCTATTAAAGGTATTTATATAGTCAAAGCTGATGCCGGTGATGATCTAGAGCCTATCAAATGGAATGGGATATATGAAGAGAGCAAAAAGGCAATTTATGGAGAATTATACAGACGCGTAAATAATAAAATGCCAGGTAAAGCATCAAATATTTTTGGAGGTAAAACATACGATATTAAAGCCAATGTTCCTGTATTGTTGGATAATACAAATAGCTACTTAAATCTTCTCGTTCAAAAAGCCATAGCAGACGGAAATATTGCATCTGTTTCAAGCTATATTGACACATTAGCTTATTATAACTCGATCGTATATGTTGATCAGCTAACAACTTATGCGCGCGAAATTATATCTAGTCAAATGGATGGGAATAATGTAGCTAGTGATGCAAAAGGTGATAATATATATTTAGCATATCTTAATAGGGTTGATAAGATAGATAGTGAACTTAAAAAAGAGATAAGAGCAATGAAAAATGATATGTCGACAGATATTCACCAAATAGACGGAATATTCAAAGATCTTGGTCAAGAGCTAAAAGTTAAAGCTCTAAAAACTGTAGGAAATAGATAATGTTATTTTTTTGGTTATCAATCCCGGCGATTTTATCGGTGCTTGGCACATCTTTTCCGAATAAAATGATAAAGCTGTTTAAAGTAAAATCTACAACCCTTTATCTGACACTTGCAATATTGTGTGCTTTATATCCGTTATATTCCCCACAATTGCTAATTAGCCATACCGAATTACTTTGGGCTTGGGTTTTGATTTGGCTAATCTCTACGGGATATTTAACTCTTAGTTTTGTTTTGGCTTATGAATATATGGAAATCTTTGAAACTATAGTAGAGATAAATTACAAAGCTAAGAACACAACAAAGGTTGAAGAGTACATTAATGAGAATAAAAAAAGTTTTGGCATCATAGATCCATATATTCTTAGAGATGCTTTGTTGTATAATTTAGAAAGAAAGAGTAAAAAAAATGTATAGATTTATTATTTTTTGTTTCATATTTTTCGCTTCTATCGCTAATGCGAATATAGATATCAGCCAATATACTACAATAATGGAAAATAATGTTCAAAAAAAATACCCAGCAATCTGGGCTAAAGAATATCCTAGATTTATCCAGGCAAAATCATACAATATGTATGTTGAAGCCAAAAATAAAAAAATTCCTCTTGTGTTTGGTAAGCAAAAAATAGATGGCATAGATTTTGTAAATATTTTCAAATCGCTCGGTGATATAAAACAAGAAACAAAACTTATTCTTCCTGATCTATTGGCCTATGAATATACAAAAATTTCATATGGGTTTAAAAACAGGGAATTCAACAACCATGTTGCCGTTGATTTTTCTAATGCTCTTGTAGGTGAAAATATATGTGAAGGTTACATATGGATGAGCAAAAGAGATGACAGTAAATATAGCACAATGCTTACTGCGTATCAACTTTCCAAGATGGGGTTAACGGTCTGTAAGGGAAAAGAACTGCATGAATTAAAAAAGATATATTATAGAAGCAAATATCTTTATGAGTATCATAAAAAGAAAAAAGCAGGTAAATGATATGTATAAAATCCTATTTTTTATTATTGGAGCCAGTGTTTTGTCAAATGCATATGTAGACCTGGGAGTTATGGGTAACAGTTATCCAATTAAAGAAACGAATATTAAAACAGAAATTAAAAATAGGATTAGAAACCTAAATAAAGCAGAGCTAAAAAGACAAATTTTAAAGAGTATTGAAGATTCATTTGCATCTTATATCTCTTTGCCGTCATCGCAAAATGACAGATATTATAAACCTTATGTTGATTTCATTATTGTGGATAGAAATATTGTAGATCCTAGAAACCCATCAAAGTTTTTATATGTTGCCGGCCAAAGATTGGTCAGCAAATTGCCGCGCGGTAAAATACTAAATACTTGTTTTATTGATGGCTCTAATCCTGTTCTTGCTAAAGCTATAGTTAAAGAGTTTGGTGATTGTGATTATTTTATTGCAAATATAGATATTAGAAAGGTTAATTATATTCCTGAGAATAAAAAGTATCCAATGAATATGAACTATGTTAAAAGATTTAAAGTGGATAAATACCCGACCATGATCACAATGTCTGAGGAATATATATATAAAAAAGAGTTAAGTGTTCCAAGAATTTTGGAAAAAATTAAAAACGGGAGAACTAAATAATATGAAGATACAAAAATATCAAAAAATATTTGTTTTTCTATTTTTTATATTAATCGCATTTGTTTATGCCGAAACGACAACCGGCGATATCCCAGCAACAATGACGGAAGGAAACTCTTCCAAGAAAGGTCCATTCATTCCTGATGGCTTGGATGACGATGTAGACTATTCAAGATTCTGGAAAGAATACCGATTAGTCGGAAAACCTGTATTTTGTGGCATTGATAAAATAACAGACGGATTAATAGGATTTGAATCTACATTAATCGAACCTACCATGATTGCAGAGACAACTAGAACAAAGTGGAGAATTGAATCTCTAGGATTAGATTTGGATCTTGGTTCTTCTTCTGATGCTGCAAATGCTGCAATAGCCAATGCAACTTCCGGTACAAGTGGAACAAATAGCTCCTATGTTTCAACGGCCTCTAGTACAACCAAGAAATTATTAGAAACAGGCAGAAGCAGAAGTGCGGATGCATCAACATCTCTTAGAATGTATAATCATTTATTTCAAATTCCATTGTTTCATATGCTTTTTAAAGAAAAGAGCAGAGGGGCTTTTTGTTTTGAGGGAGGCACGACAGGTATTGTATATATGAGTGAGCTAGATCCTTCTTCTAATGTAGATCTGTATCGATTGAAAATGATGCCATTGTTAGCAACAATGCTAACAGAGCAGGGGCTAGTGAATTCAATAGCGTCTTGTGTTGCTAATGAGGCTCAAGATATACTTTCGCCAAGCCAACAAAGAGATTCCGTTGGGAGACCTTTCAGAGATGTGAGAGACATATTTTTTTACGTCAATGGATGCAAAGGAATCCTTCCGCTTGGAGACTACGGGACCAATCAGGATCCAATTGCTTCTGCGTTTGATATTGCTATTGGAAATATGCATTTTATGTCAACAACTTCACCTTTATTTAGCCAAACTGTCAGAAGTACCCAAAATGCATATTCTGAAAAAATATTATGTAAGCCGTTTGTTGGTCCTGCACCATTTATAATGTCTCAATTTGCAGCTCAGGTCGTACGTCCAAGAGTCGGGAAGGTTCATGAAATGGGAGTTACTCCGGCAGAAAGCACATTTTTTAAGAATGACGGAACTACCGGAGATAATGCTGTGCTGCTAATTTGGCAAAGAAGAGATTATGCGGCATTCGCATATAAATGTCCAAGTGCGGAAGATTAAGATGAAAAGAAAATTTTTAATATTTAGTTTATTGTGTATTTTTAATACAAATGTTTTTGCAAAAGAGTTTAATCGTGTAGATTTTCTTCTTAGAAATCTTGATAGTTTATCTCCTGTGTATAAAAGCTTTGGAGGCTATACATCTAATGTTATTTTAAAACAAAAAGTTTCAAATGTCAGCATGATCTACTTTTTCTCAGCTTCTGTGAGCCCAGCACAATTTAGTAATTTTATAAAACAGGTAGAATTTTTTAATAGAACTCACCCAAAAATGCAAATTAGCTCAAAACAAGTTTTGATCGGGATGCATGAAGATATGGGTAATTATATGAGAGCAGTCGAAAAAATCTTGAAAAAAAGTCCATATTACGCAAATACAATGAAACTAATTGATGTCCAAATGGCTCCCGAGCTTTACGAAATGTATAAAGTTAAACAAGCCCCAGCAATGGCATTGAGCCTCTGTAAAGGTAATTGTCATGCGAGCGATTGCAAGGTCGTTATAATTGGCCGAGGCAGCTTTAGTTTGGATTATTTTTTGAGACAATCTGTTGAAAGAAAAATAATAACAAGGGCTTGGCTATGAGAACAATAACAACAATATTCGTCTCCTTGTTTCTTCTATCTGTAGCATATGGGAAAGAAGGTCAAACAGCAGTCGATGCACAAACTATGACACCAACGCCAGGCAGCAGTGTTTTAAGTGTTGATAGCGCAAATATAATAGATTCTACCAGTAGCTTTACGCAAGTTGATAGCAGCGGCAATAAAGCGGCCATAACCCCAAGCAGTATAGATACAACACAAAGAAATGAATTTGGGGACAGGGCGCATAAAAAAATAGATTGGACCAATGCGGCTGAATCGGATAAATATTTTCGAGATAACAGAAAAGACCTAACCGGCAGTGCCAATGTTTTTACTCAAGAAATGCGAACTAAAGCCAAAGATAAATTTATTGATAAAAATGGAAGAGCAATAGATAATAATAACCCGGCAGAATTTAGCGAAGAAGCTATTACAAAGAATTTTTCAGATGAAAGTAAAACTGTAAGAGCATTAAAATTCAAAAACGAACTATACAAAGAAATGAGAGCTAAATTGGCACTAATGAGTAATATCCAGTGCTATATTACAAGAACGCTCAACAATGCATTCTTTTGTCCTCTTCCTGGCATGGGAACTTCTGATTTTGGCGGCGGTAATAAAGATAACAGAGATGATGCATTAAATAAATGTAATGATGCGTGTGTCAGTTTCACTCCTTGCGTCAGCAGAAAAACAAGCGGCCCTGAAATATTTGTAAATAATACCGGCTTTTTATTGCCAAATCCAAATATAACCATAGCAGTAAATCAAAAAACACAAACAAAAGATTTCACTTTTAGATATCGCCCCGAAGATCTAAATAAAACATTAGAAGAATTTGTAAAGAGTGGAAATGTAAAAACCAAAAAAGACGCTATAGCTCTATTTGATGATGGATACATCCGCTCAAAAGTAGATATCGTTGGGGTTGATGCTTACGGAAATGAACGCAAGATTATTAATAAATTTGAGTATAAAATAAATAAAAACGGCGGCTCTGTTAAAATTGGAATCAATGGTTTTTATAAAGCATTAAAAATTAACTTCTATAATAGCTACGTTTTTGATACAAGATATAATGAAAATGTAGCACTATACGGCCATAATGCCAAAGTGAAGATATTGGATATAAAAGCCGACATTAAAGGCAATATGAGATATTACTGCCCGATAACACAATTTCAATCCGATAGCAGAAAGTGCAAAGGTACTTTAAAAATGGTAGATTTTGGTTCAGGTGCTTATTCTGTTTGCGTGCCGAGCGAAGATGATATGCCTAGCAACAGGAATAGCGAAGACGGCGGATATTATGATGAGAATGTATGTAGCTCAGAATGCTTTATTGCTGCTAAATGCGTTCCTACATACAGACATATATCTGGGCTTAATCCGCAAAAACTTGAACAAAGTATTTTCAATATTGATTTCGGATGCGTGGACGATCCAAATAATGCATCTTGTACAAAAGAGAGATGCAAGGATATGTTTGAAAAAGATATCCAGCCAACAACCGAAAAGGTTTGGCAGAAAGATGACAAAGTGGTGCAGACCGTAACATCTGGAGTTACAAGCACTATCGCGCCTAGGCCAAAAGTTGATTTTGCGGCCGAGATCAGTAGCAATGATCTAAACAGAACAGAGCTGTTTAACGAAGAAATGAAAGATGCCGCATATACATATATGGTTCAAAAAGAAACTTTCAATATCTCCAATAAAAAAGTAGGGGAGATTATTCCGCCTAAGTTTGCAGCGGACGTGAGAGTAAATGCATACGCAGGCTCAATCTCTTTTAATTTATTATACAAGCCACAAAGTGACATGGTAGATAGCGGAACATCCATTTATCTTTATCCGGTAGTGGAGCTGGTCTCAATTTATCGTCCTATAAAAACAATAATGGTTGATGGTCGAATGTATAATCCGATGCTAGATAGAAACATATTAGCAAAAGATTCTATTTTTGGGATCTTTATTGCAAGCGCAAATGTTGTAATCCCGTTTAAGAGAGTGGAAGAATATGAATACTATGTTCCTAGCCAAACATCAACTGGCACCAAGGAATATAGATGGGTTGCCACTACAGGCTCAAGAAGGGATTATTTAGAAGAATATAATCCTAGTGCAAAGAGATTTCTAGCTTATGGACCGGGATACGGAGTTGGCTCAAATGCAATATCTATAATTCCAAAAAGTGATAAACCATGGGAAGAGATACAATTGTTTGGCGACTTACGAAATATTGTCAACACAGAAGGCATGATGCATGTTAATAAAAATCTTGTAGAAGGAAAGATCTATGATTTTTCAAGAAGTGATGCTGGTTTAAGAGCAAATTATGAATCTTATAAAATTTATTTAGTTGCTTCAACTACGCCTCTTGATCATTTAACAATATCGGGCAACCTGAATCAAACAACGACAGTTTATGATTCTAAGCATTCAAGCCTATATAGAAGTCAAATTGAGCCTGATACGGTTTATAATGATGATAGGGTTAAATTGTTTATTTTAGGACCGGCAAACAATAGAACAGTATTTATGAAAATACAGCCTCGTGAGTTCGAAGAGCGGAAACGGGCATTTATATTTATGTTTACAAATCAATAGGGGACAATATGAAAAAGTTTATATTCTTGATGATATCTAGTGTTTTTGCTTTTGGGGCTTTTAACCCTTTAATGAGTAAAAACAGCGGAATAACAGATATTGGCCAATCTCACGGCAATTTAGTAGAAGTTCCTTTTGAGAAGATAAACGTAGATCCTACTATCACGATCATTAACGGTGTTATTGTCTATTCTAAAAGAATTGTTGTGGCGGACAAGTGTGTTACAGATAAGAATGGAAATGAATATTGCCCAATGAAAAGACAAGAGTGCCAAGGTAGTTTGCAATATACAAATTCATCTTCAACGGTTCATACCAATCGTATGAGTTGCTCTAATATGAATATAAATGCTTCTTGGGATGATGGTTTCCAAAAATGTGTCATCACTCCTAAGTGCCCGGCTGGTTACACGCTTGTAAAAGATTCGAATATATATCCTGATTCTAAAACGGCATGTGTAAAAACAGTTACAACCGCACCCATTGAAGGGCAGCCTGTACAGTCTGAGTGGTCGTGGTGTGATAGTTGCGGAGATTATATAACCAGCAAAACAAAAGGTATTCCCCATTCAATGCTCCCTATTGTTCAAATTGCCGGCGGTTCTTCTGTTTCACTAATATCAAGCGGTACTGATGTTATTTATTTTGGCAGGTATGGAATATCTTTTAATAAGTATTTATTGTCTACCGATGCTACGCGTCCTATTACTATTATTGTCGGAAACACAAATAATCCAAATGATACAAAACATGCAATGGTGACGTATAAACCGGGTGATAGCTTGTATTTTGTTAATGCAGGTTATCCATATATAATTTATAATGGTACAAAATATTTTACCAATGGTACTAATACTACTTATGGCGGAATAGATAAGCCTAATGTATACACATCAGCCTATCCTTATTCTTGTCCAACCGGCTATACTCCAGTGTCTGCAAACGGTCAGGATATTGCATACTGCGAAAAACAAGATGCTGTAAATTCAACTTGTGATAATCCTCTCTTTGCAAAAAAATACGGAAATTGGTGTGGCGGAGATAAGGCAGAATATACATATTACACTTATTCATGCCCGAATACTAGCAATGAATACGGAAGTGAATGGAATGTTATTGAAAAAGGTGGCGATTGCGGCGAGTATAATCTTCAATATGATACAGATGGAGACGGATTAAATGATTCATGTAATTTGCCGAGTTCTCCTCCGAACAATTGTGTTATGTCTACATACAAATGCCCGACAGATTCAACCGCAAAATGCGTACAAGATTCCCAATCAAATACGGGCCTTTTTAATTTTAGCAGCTGGATCACTAATGATGCATTAGGTAGATGGACTCCAGCTCAAAATGATGTTGTATATAACGGTATTGGGAAAAGCATGCTGCTTAGCAATTATCTATACAATAACAGCAGTATCGTTCTATCAACAAATATTACCGGACAAACATCTGATAACAGTTTGGGCTACAGTATGATCTTTGGATATAAAAACGTCCATGATTATTATGAAATGAAAGTTAATAATTCTAAAATAGGCTTTATCAAACATTCTTTTAACTCTTCTACAAACACGCAACTAGAAGTTACATTAAAAGAACAAGGGATAACTCCTGATGCTTATGCTAACCTCATCAACGGCAACTTAAAATTAGCAGTGAATGCAAATAGCTTAAGTATAACGGGTAAAGGTGTTGTACTAAGTTATACAAGCACCATAGACATGGATCTAACAGGACAAATAGGTTTTATCGGCAATACTTCTAAACTAGGCGATACTGTAAGATTTTATTCTTCGACCTTCAACGGCTACACAAATCCGCCAAACAGCACATATGTGACTTGGTTACAATCTGATAAAAGCGATCTGGCCAATAAAACATTTGTTGAATTAATCAATAACTATACAATTAACGGTTCATATAAGGCTAGCGGATATGAGTATTTGTCTTCCGAGAAGTGCTCTAATAACAATTTATTTTGTGATAACGGAATAAACAACATAACCATTATCGGCAATACTTTTTATTTTGAGGATAGGAACAACAAAGTAGCAGGAGGATTTGCGGTTGAAGGCAATTGTAATTTTAGCGGTTTCATAAATGAGAACGGGATTGATAATACAACATTATTTAGTAGATTATGGAGTGCAAATGAAAATTATTACACCGGACTTGAAGAAGGCGTTACAAAGGTTATTTCAACACCTTCAAATCAGTATTTATCATTAGATTTCAATAATACCGCCGGCGCGAAATATAATACCGGGTATGCATATAGCAATCCTTCATCCAATGACAAGATAACCATTTCATTCTTAATGAACTTTAGATACAACGCGCAAGGGGATAACGTAATAAGTGCCATGCCTGTTGCTCTTGGCAGATACAATCTATGGTTAAAATCAGATGAAGATAAAAAAGTTGTTAGATTAGGATTCAACACAGGCAATAGCGATCTATATGGCATAACGAATTTTGAAAACTACGGAAACTCATGGCACAGAGTCACGGCTGTTTTCACACAAGGAGATGTTTCTAAAAACGAGCTTTATATTGATGGAGTGAAACAATCATTGTCAAAACAAAAAACTAATGGGCCTGCCAATACATCTGCAAACATATCAGGCGGTCTAACTCTTGGAACATGGTCCCTTGATAATAAACAATCATATAATGGCGGCATATCTGGGTTATTGGTATATAAAGGTGCTTTGAGCCAAGATGAGGTTAAAGCCCTGTCTTTGCCTAGAAGTTATTCGGGCATATCAAGATTGATAGCTTATGGGAACAAGATAATGGGCTATGATATCAACAATAAGTATTTAGGCAGCATAGAGTCTACTTGCAAGCTATCAGGTAAAGTTGGAACATACCAAGGCGATCCGATAACATCCGCGGTCGTACGTGATAATAGAATCGAATTCTGGGGACAATACGAAAATAAAGGGAGCTTAGGCTATATAGAAATATTAAAAGAAGTTTCAAATGCAGATAAGAGCGATGGTTACGTTCATGAATTCAAAGATATCGAGGATATGTACGCAAAAGGGTTTGTTGGTATTAAAACCTACAATAACGGCCTAACATATGCCATATCCAAAGATCCTATCTCAATAACCCAGTGTCAAAATCTAATCAAGGGCACTACTTGGTATCTTGGAGAGCTTTCAACCGCTGATTATCAAAACAACTATGCGATCAATTCCTTGTCTTTTGAGCATAATGGAGGAATGGGTGGACATTGCATCATATCAACCAAGGTGAAGCACGATAACTTTTTAGCCAAGTATGGCGTTAAACTTATTACAGGAAGCGCGCCTAAATCATTTTATTGCTCGGGTTTAAAATGTACAGAACATATTTGTGGAACAGCCACTTGCCCGAACGGATTTACAGGCAATATTTTAAAAGAAGAAGATAAGGCAATATTGCAAGACAAATCTATATGTGTAGAACAAGAGTGTGACATAAATAAAAAATACTTCAAGTATTGCGGAAATCCAAACGGGTGCGACACAAAAGAACCATCTGTTTTCATGGATGAAGCTTCGCAATGCAAACAAATGACTTGTCCAAACGGAGGTACTTTTAATCCAAACACCAAAAGCTGCGAAACCGTTGGCTGCAAATATATTCAAAAGGGTGATAAATGTTACAAAAAATTATACTAATTTTACTATTTGCAACCTCATCCATTTTTGGGGTAACGATACAAGATAGAAATGCATCTACTACTCCAACTACGGGAAGCAGGGTTTCTAACATACCTTATGGATACTATATCAATACATTGCAGCCACAAATGATGAGGATAGTCGGGAACCTTAATCTCTCATCTCAAAACGATAAAAGGTTTTTTGCCGGTTACGGATTATATGATGCCGGGGACAACCAGTGTAAATGGCTCGAGGGCGGTAAAACAAAATACGACTTTGACCAAAAGTTCAATAAATTAAAAGTTTACAATAACAATAGTTATGCGATATCTCGCGATAGCATGACAATAACACAATGTAAAGCATTAGCAGCTGAATTTAGCGGTGAGGTTTTCACCCCGAATAATGCTTCTGAAAACCAAGCTATCATAGGGCCAAACAGCGAACTTGCCGACGAGGAAGGATGGCTTGGTATGTATAGAATGAGCTGCTCGAGCGATTATATCAACATGCACAATGAGCAACAATTCTATAAAAACTTTTTTGAGAGTGAATATAACTGCAATCCTTCCAAGCTTTATACATATAAAAAAGAAGAATCAGGACTATGGTTCAAAGCTTCAGACCAAGAGTCTCATAAATGTATCATAAAAATAAGCTCTCCGGACGTTGAAAGACCTGTTAAGGTATGCGCACCATGGTGGAGAATAGAAAGAACATTTAAGCTGCCACCACAAGAAGAGATACTGATCAACGGCGTTAAGCTCGATCTTTATTCAATAAATCAATCTCCTTTACCGATGAGATTAACGACATGCCTTAAATATGCCGATACGAATATTACTACAAGCACTACGGAGCAAAGAACCGTTTTGTGTAAAACATATTATGATATGAGCATGGGACCACAATGTATTAATGATCCGATACAAGATTCTTGTTTTGTGGATACTTGCACCGGATATGTCAAAAATATATGCAGCCTTAACGAATTACAGCCTTATGGCGATGATCAAACAAAAGACTATCAATGGGGATATGTAAATATTGATGGGGTGCCTACAAGAGTACAAGTCAAGCAAAACATACGTTCTCATGCGTATACATGTCCGCCAAGTTCCGTATCTTTTAATAAATGTGTACAAAGAGGGGACGTTGTTGTATTCCCACATCAATGTGATACCGATATATGCAGTAAATACAAAGATTGTATGAGAAAAAAAGGGAGCGATAGAAAAGCGTGCTATACCCAATTCCCTTGCGAAGAGACTTATGGAGATGCGAATCAGCCTGTTTTAGAAAATGGCAAACTCGTAGGGTTTAGAGGAAAATGCGGTAATGAGCAGGTCGTAAATAGAAACATCAATTCAATAGAGCAAACTACAGAGAAGTGTTTGAAATATAAAACGATAACGGACGTATCTTATATAAATAAAAAATGTACAAGTGAAGCTAAAGAGCAGCAATACGAGATTGATACAACGATCACGGCCGAAGATGTATATCAGCATCAAAGCCAATGTATAAGAATGAACGATGTTGAGAACGCTCAACCAAAGATAAATCTTGTTTTTGAGTATGTAAACAAAGGGTTCTTTAATCTAGGGATAGTAAAAAGTTATATAGATGACTCAAATCAAACCTCACATACGGTTAATAGCGAAAATCCTATTGCTGATGATCTTCAATATGTTGAACTAAAATACACCTCATCTGAAGGCAAAGGTTCCAAAGAGGTAAACGGCACAACAGAGTGCAGTACAAAAAGAGATGAGAATTGGGGTAATAAGCGGATCAACGTATATGCTGCGGAGATGAATACTGACGAAAACGCCACACAAACCTGGAGCGGATTAATAGGAATGGTTAAAGCCGATACGCTGAATGTCAACCCTTGCAGAAAAAATGAAGTGAACATGAATGGCAAATGCTATCTTGATGCCAATATGGACGGCAGTGTGGATATCAATAAGACCTCATGCCCGTCATCGGTCAGATATACATTATCGGGAGATAAATGCGTAGCCCCGGAGCAATATAATTTTGCTATTATCGCGGTTGCCAAAAAAGGTTATGACAAACAGCAGTTATCTACCAATTTAGGCATGGGGATAGTAAGTTCTATTATTGATATGGATACATACGACCTTGCATATCTAGGAATAACCAAAGAACAAGTCGATAGCGGCGAATATGTCGTATACGGAGGCAACTTATTACCGGGAGACGATATACTTGGAAGATATAAGATCTTTAATTACGATGTTTTTGATAATAGCTATATAGAAGCAGACAGTCAAAAAATTAATGTGACGGGCGCGGATTGTAACAATCTTGCGAAGTGCTTGGATTTCAATGTTGTTTCAAATTATAACAACGACCAAGAATCAGCTCAATGTAAAATTTCATCACAAACTACGATAGACGATGAGGTAAACGATAACCTCGTTATGACAGAGCCTGAATATCCTAAATATAAAGAAACGAAAGATACCCTGGCCACTTCTTTAGATGGAAGAAATGATATTTATTCTATCCAAGAATATGCCGATGGTAAATTTGGGTATGCATCCAATTATCATTTCCCACTCCCTAAAAATAACTACGTGGCAATTGAAGGCAAAGAGATGTTTCCTATGATAGAGCAATATCCAAAAGACCTAAAGATGAGGTTTAACTATTTTATACAGCAATATCTTCATAGAACAAAAAACGAAGAGCCTAGGATTCAAGAAGGAAGTTATGAGGGTACAAGCTTTGGAGTTAAGGACGGAACAAGCGAAGCGGTAATTGCCGGGTTTGCTTCCGGTGCTGCTGTGGGTGCTGCTGCTGTAGGTATGGGTGCGGCAATGGGAATGAGCGCACTATATGGAGGTATCGCAGGATTGGTTGTTATTGCAGCTATTATGATGTTCTCAAGCAGCGTAAAATATGGTGACATGATCAGCGATTGGCAGATCAATAAGGATATTAACAATACAAGATATGTTGAGAATGTATATGGATATGACTGGAGATTGATCGATCAAGGAAGAAACAAATTCGTTTTCAACCTCGAGAAATATTATTCTCCAACGGCAGAAGATGATCAGTTCGCAAATTTCTTTAAAAACCATCTGTATTATAAGAAGTCAAATCTATACTGGCAAGGGTATGAAAAAGGCTTGGTTGATAATACTTTGATACGCCCATATGAAAACAAAATACAGCCGTATCCCGGCAAAGGAAAATGGTATCAATTCAGTTGGCGTAAAACTAAAAAATATATTGACGGAAGAAGCGAGATGGAGGTCAATAAACTGGTAAATAACGTTTATCTGGGTGCTACCAATACGGTATCGATATTTGTACCTTATTCGGGCGATTATGAGATAAGCGCATTTTCTAAGAGTGGTCAGTTGTTAGGTTCTATGATTGTAAAATCAGAAGACTTCTTACCGGCAACCGCAACTAAAATGTCACATGCAAGGGTTTATTTTGCGACCGCGACAAACTTCAATGTTGCCCCAGAAGTGAAAGACGGAACAATAGATGGGGCTTGTAAATATGATAACGAAGCAGAGTGGGGCGGTGGAGTATCCGGTGTTTATTTTGAAGAAGGAACGCCGGAAGGCAATATATGCGATAAGAGTAATGATAATTATGTCCAAACGAACTATGCATCATATCTTTTAATACAGCCTATTAAAGCTAATAAGCCATTTAGAATAAATTTAATAAAACCAATGCCTTACGCAAACAGATTTTTCTTGGTAACGTATGGCAAAAAAGAAAACAGAAAATATACTTGTTACGAAAAAGGTGAGCCATGTTCACCTGAATCGGCGAGCACGTCATATTAAAGGTCCAAACATGTATAAGAAGATAATAACTATTTTTATAAGCCTGGTGTTGGTGACAAATACTATTTTAGCAGGCGCGGTGCCCGTAATCAGTAAAACTACGGAATGCAAAATCATAGGGAGCCAAGATTATGGAAGGGTAGGGGATGTTGACGGAAAAGAAATATTCTCTAAAACAGATTACCTTTATGAGTGTAATACTACAACCAACAAACAAGGCCCATGTGAAAAATGGGAAACCAAAAAAGAATCTTTAAAAGGCGACTTCAAAGAAAACGTAGCCTATAAAGATGAGATAGGAGGAGGGCCGGGCGAGCTTTTTTCTTTAGTTAGTGCTTTTAACGGTGTCCAATATATATGGGCAGGGTGGAAAGGAATTTGTACAGATGGTACAATTACAGATTTTAGCTGGGCAAAAGATCCATTGTTTTGGGCATCAACTGTATTGCAAGCTTTTGGGGAGGACTTTGGATTAAGTGCTAAAGCCGCTTGCTTAACAAGTGCGGGATTAGCAGCCGGTGATGCATTGGTTCAATATACACAAGATGACGACTATGTTTGTGATCCCGTAGATGAGTTTTGTGATTCGGTAGACTCATCAGATAGCCCGGATGATGTTATATCTCTTGATGAACAAACTTGGAACGATGCATTGGCCGCATATCCTGACTTGGTTAATTATACTAATGTTATATCCAATGAGGATGGTATTGTTGTCGTTAGATTCCAACCTCAAGTCGTAAATGGCATGGGTGCCGATCAAACTTCTTCTGCTGCCAAAGAAGCCCAGGATAAAGCCAAGGAGATGCAGCTTGTTATGGATGGGGTAGTAGTCGCCGCGCAAGCTGCAACTTGTTTCTTGCCTACAGAGAAGCCAGATAGTGGTGGTAGTGGAGATATTGTGCAAGGTGGTGGCAGTCTCACATCAATAGAAACTTTATTCTCATCGGTAGTTGGTTACTGGAATCCGGCGTTTGGAGCAGCTTTAAAAGTTGCAATGAAAATAGCAACATCGTTTCAATCCATAGATACTTGCAACAATAAAGACGATGCATTATCTAAAGGTTCAAGACATATAAAAACATTGACTCATAAAGCATACGGCATGTGCCATATGATCAGAGACGAAGAAAAAGATTCATCTCCGTTTACGAGCTATACAAATTACCATTATTGCTGCTACCCGGACGCTGTTTCTAGAAGTTTAATTGAGCAGATCAAAGCACAACTTGGCAGGGATTGGCAGCATTGCACCGATCTAACATTTCAGGATCTAGAAAAGATAAATTTCCAAAGCTGCGAGCCTACGATGATGAGCGATCCAGGTACGGTAGACGGCGTTAAGATAAAGTGGGATGCAAGCTTTTCCGAGCGGCAGAGCGCATTTCAATATAAGTTCAAATGTATCGATTATACCGACTTGAAAAAGACATTTACTCAATCTCTTGGCTTTTCTGTTGAGAACTTTAAATTTGACAATCAATTCAATGAATTACAACAAAGTAATTTCGAATTGAATAATACAAAATAGTAGCCTTAATAGGTAACCAAAAATAGATAGCATAATTTATTAATTTATGCTAAAATATTAAAAAAATAATATTTTTCAAGGAATGAAAATGAAGAAAATATTAATCTCATCTTTATTGTTCTCTGCGTTATTTGGGAATTTCTCATTCGCAGATGAGGCGCAACTAAGCAGTCAAATATCAAGCGATTCTAATTCAACAATAAACCAGGCAGAAGGCAAGCGATATTATGACCTTGCACTTACATACAGGTGGAAAAATTTCAATGAAGAAAAACTTTTAACAAATCTAGAAAGATCAGCTTCTTATGGTTATACTAAAGCAAATATGCTATTGGGCCTGTATTATAAAAATGACAAAAAAGATTATAAAAAAGCATTTGAGAATTATAGCATAGCTGCAAATGCTGGGATAGGAGATGGGTTTGCAGCACTTGGAAGCATTTATAATAATGGACTAGGTGTTGCAAAAGATCCGCAAAAAGCTATAGAGTATTATGAAAAGGCAATGGCATTAGACAGCGGCTGGGCATATACTGACATTGGGTATTTAGGTTATAAAAAAGGTGAATTTGGTTATGAAAAAAATGATCAAAAAGCTGTAGAGTATTATAAAAAAGGATGCGAGCTTGGAAGTGATGCAGGGTGTTATAATCTAGGGCGTGCTCATCAGTATGGTATAGCCGGTTTAGAAGTAAATGGCCAAAAAGCCGTAGAATATTATGAAAAAGCCGCGGCATTGGATAACTCAAGAGCTATGGTAGATCTGTCTCTTTTATATAAGAATTGGGATAGCCATCTAGTTCCAAAAGATAAAGAGAAATCCAAATATTGGGAAGATAGAGCTTTAGAAATAGGGCAGGCAAGCGATGTTATAGCTATCGGTGCCTCAAAAGGCATGGGCAGCTTATTTGGGTTATTTAGGTAGAGTTTGATGAATATAAAAAATCTTTTTCTTTCTATCGTTTTAATAAGTGGCTTACATGCTGCGAATAAAGATGTGCCGGTTGTTTATTTAGATAATATGGATGTTAAAAGCAAGCCTGCTGCTGATGGTAAAATGATTAAAATCAATTTAACAAATCAAAGAATATACCTATATAAGGGAAATAAGCTTATAGCTACAGACTATGTATCGACCGGCTCAAGAGAACACCCAACGCCAAAGGGTTCATGGAAGATAACACAAAAAGAAAAAAGCTATACATCAAATCTTTGGCCCAAACCAAAAGGCGGTGCCAAAATGAATTATATGATGAGAATAGGCTACACTCCATACACACTCCATGAAGGATATACTCCAGGGCATCCTGATAGTCATGGATGTGTGAGGTTGCGTAAAAATTTTGCAAAAAAATTATTTAATTGGGCAGATAATAAAACAACAGTGGATATATACGGTGATCTTGATAGTTATTATGCACTTATGAGATCCACATCGACAAATAAGAAAAAGCTTGCAAGTAAAAAAAACTCTAAAAAGATATTTATTGCGAAAAAGAAAAATACGCCTAGCGATGTAAATCGTACTGCAAAAATAATAGTTAGTGAAGTTTTTGTGGGAGAACGTAATTACGATTTTTTGAGGGATAATTAGCACAACCAAAAAAGGTTGCACACATGAAACATAAAAATTATAACATTATTTTCCATTAATGTCAATAGTTTCCAAAAAAAGAAATATTTTCCGTGTCAAAAGGATTTTAAATGACCGAAGCAATAACAGAGGCGATGGCATTATCGTTCATATGTGGTACGCTATGGGGTTTATTTGTAGCGTATTTAATTTTTTTAAAGAAGTGTAGATGACACAAACAGAAGCAAGTGTTTTTAGCGATGAAGAATTAGAGTTTCAAAAAGAAATTCATAGAAAAACCAAAATATTTATTAAAGAGCTGAATCAAAAAGCAATAGAGCGTGATGTACTTTCAAGGCTTGGTGTTCTTGCTCTCCTATCACGTTCCCATATGTTTCTTGTTGGAGATCCTGGTGTTGGTAAAACTTATTTTATTAAAAAATTACGCCATATCCTATCTGATGGAAAATATTTTGAGTATCTTTTGAATGCAAGCACAAAAGTAGAGGAGCTTCTTGGTGTTCCATATGATGGCGGCGGTGGAGTAATTAAATTCAACACCGAAGATAGTGTTGTTGATTCCGAAATAGTTTTTCTCGATGAGATGTTTAAAGGAATATCCACCATCTTAAATTCACTTCTTGGTATAACTTCCCCAGAGAGAATATTTCATACTAAAGCTACCGGTGCGATCAGGGCAAAACTTATAAGTCTATTTGCGGCAAGTAATGAAATGCCGCCACAAGGCACCGAAGCATTAAGCGATAGGATACTTTTCAGGTATGAACCTAGAAGGCTTGGAACCATAGAAGGCCAAAATCGATTTTACAATGAAGAGTTTGATAAAACAAATGACTTTAGCGAACACACTACAGTATTTGAAATCGATCTCATTAATAACTTATCAAACAAGATCAAGAGACCAAAATATATTGTAAATATAATTATCCAATTAACAAAATTATTTATTAGCTCTCGTATCAAAGCAAGTGATAGAAAAAACGGAGACATAATAAGGATCCTAACAGTCAGTGCGTTCTTGAACAATAGAGATGCGATCGATGTCAGCGATCTATTCTTATTCTTGCATTTGGGCTGGGAAGATTATAATGAAAGAAAAGCCATAAAAGAGATCATATATAATCTCTTTTTTCAGAATAAAAATATATTCTCATCAAACATTGAACTAATAAAGAATGACGCTGCTAGAGCTAAAAGTATTCACAGGGCAGAGCTTTTAGATATTTTTGAGAAAAGAATAAACCCGTCTACTGATTATATTAACAACCACTTAGGCGCATGGAGACAAAAATGTCGAGAGCAACTTGAGTTTTGTAACGGTATTATTGGTAATATCAACACTATAAGAGAACAAATCAACAATATCAAAACAGTCGAAAATATAACCGCACAAAATATTTTTGTTGCCCCATTGCTTGAAGAAAAAGCTCTTCACATCGACTATCCTTATGAGCGTTCTTTTGATGAGTCAATGGAAATACTATTAGAAAATCTATATGTTGAAATGTTTAATATGTCAAAGGAATATAAAGCATTTTTGGAAATTTGTGTTGATGCTGGCAGCTATGCTATGTTTGAACAAAAGAAATAAAGGTTTTACATGATGAAAAAAAATATATCCCCGGAAAAGAAACAATTACTATCTCAAATATTAGGCAATACAGTAAAGTCCGTCAGTAATCACATAGAAGAAGGAAGAAAATATATCGATTTTTTTGATTTATTCTCAGAAAAAGAATTATTAGAGTTTTTAGAAACAGGGAAAATTAAAAAATTAGATATCCATAAAAACAACAGCGAAGATGTATTAAGACTTGCTAGATTTAAAGTATATTATGGCCTTAAAGTCAATAGAGAGCTTGTTTATCCGTTGTTTCTCAAAACCTTGAATTGTGTTGTAGAAGATGGTCACGATATCAAAAATGTTTTTATAAGAGAGTTAAACAATCAAAAAGGACTATTGATACATCCTAACTATATTAAAATAATAACTGATTTTATAACCAATTTTCTTTCCGAAGAAGAGCTGCTTAGTATAGTTAAATATAAAATGGATATCAATTAATATAGGTAATATAAAGACAACAAATGACAAAAAAAGAACTTGCAGAATTACTAAACGTAAGCAGAGATACACTATCAAATTGGGAAAAAGAACCAAAAAAATTTAATCTGGTTAGAATGATCAACCTAGCACTGCTGGAGCAAGAAACTTACACGCAAACGGTAGAACTAAAATACCTGGCAGAAAAAATAGAAAAAGAAATATTTGACATAGCAAACACGATAGGCAATGAAATAGCTAGTGAACAAATACAAAAAAAATTAAATGAAATTTTTACAGAAATGAGCAAGATAAACAATATGCTTCACGAACAAAAAATAAAAAGAAACAAAATATTAGAAAGTGATAAAATAATAACATATAAAAAAAATGACTATTCTAAAAATAAATTATTTGATATTAATAAAGAAGAAGACAAATAGTCAAAAACATAGAATGAGGACCTCCATCGCTTTAGCCGTATGAAGGACGTTAAATAAAAAAAATAGGAATTATATTTTGACCGAAGAACAGACCGAAGAACAAAGTGTTATAGTAAATGGTAAATTTGGAAAAATATTAGTCGTAAACGCATATGCCGGAACTGGAAAATCTTATACCCTAAAACAATATTGTTTAAGTAGGCCAAATAAGAGGATTATATACTTTGTATACGGTTCAAGCAATAAGATAGATGCGTTAAAGTCATTTGCCGGGCTCAAGAATGTTGTAATAGTCACTTTTCATGGGTTGGCATATAAGTTGTTAGGCATTAAGTATAAAAATCGATTAGAGCATGATTTAACGCCTATAGATTTTAAAAAATATCTAATAAACACAATCGATGAGAGCAGGGTGCTTATAGCTTCAAGTTTGCTATTTAATATGATAGTAGAGTTTTGTCAAAGCGACATGGATATCGATAATTTTTTAATATATCTCAATAAAAATAGAGTCAACTATGGGCTTAAATATAAAATACAAGTAATTGACATAATCAGGATGTTTCCTTCGGTTTGGAACGATTTGATCAGTTCTGACGATATGCCTATATCGCACGACATATACCTGAAATTATTTCAATTAAGTTGTCCTACTCTTGATTATGATGATATATTAATAGATGAAGCACAGGATCTTAACGCGTGCATGTTAAGTATAGTCTATAATCAAAACAGTAAACGGGTGTATGTCGGTGATATGTTTCAAAGCATATTTACATGGAGAGGTGCCGTTAATTCCATCCAACAATTATCTCTTCTAGAGGAAGCAAAAGTAGTATACCTGAGTAAATCCTTTAGATGCAGCCCATATATAGCTGAAATTGCAAACAATGTTATAAGGAAGGCAGGGGCAGAAAAAGATTTCATTGGGATAGGCGGCACAAAACCTATTGAAATTCATACGCCGGCAATTATTGCCAGGACAAATGGGAAGTTAATTAACTTTTGCGTTGATGCTATATTGGATGAAAACGCAAAGATATATTTCGTGGGAGGTGTAAAAAACTACAATTTAAAAGAACTGTTAGATATTAAATATCTAATGTCCAAGAGGCATGATTTTATTAAAAATAAATTTTATAAACAATTTGAGAATATCAAAGAATTAAAGGCATATGCTGATGAGATCGAAGATATCGGACTAAAGAGTTTAATAGGTATTGTACTAAAACACAGCAAGGAAGATGCTAAAATAGGACTACACGAACTAATTAAATTAATTAAAGAAAGTGCAACCGCCAGCATAAAAGAAGCCGATTACATAGTAACAACAGCACATAAGTCAAAAGGCTTAGAGTGGGATAATGTAGTATTACTTGATGACTTTATAGAATGTAGCAAAGTATCGTATCCAGATCAAAAAGAAAAAGAAGAATTGTATTTGCTCTATGTTGCAATTACAAGAGCAAAGCATAATATAGAATTTCGTGACGGAGGAATGGCAGAATGGGTAAAAATGCAGTTGAGACCTTAAAATTTACGGTTGACGAAGCCATAATAGGCGATCTTATTACTAGGCAGGCAGGAAGCGTTAATGATGTAAGGTTTGGACTGAAATGGTGAAACGATATACAAACGGAAATACAAAATGTGGAAATTAAAAATTATTATAAAAGAATTATGGAAGAGTTTTTTATTTTTGCCAGGTACATTCATCCATGAACTTACGCACCTTATAGTAGCTTTGCTGCTAGGCGCAAAAATAAAATCTTTCACTATTATTCCAAGAGTCAAATTTATAGATAGAAATCATTATACCGTTGTTTATGGTAGCGTTGAGTTTTCTCCAAAAATAAGTGCTTTTAATTTCTTGATCGGAATGGCCCCTCTGCTTATGCTTATTCCAATTTACCTAATACTTGAACATTTGCATTTTTTCCAATATAACGGTACTTATTGGGAGCTTTACTTTGATGAGCTGCTTGCCTTTAGCAATTGGTTTTATATAAGTATATTACTCGAGCTTCTTTCTGGATGCTTGCCCTCAACACAAGATATCAAGATGAGCTTCGAGGGGCTATTTTCTTTCAGCGGATTGGTGATGTTCGTAATAATTGGATTTATTGTTTTGACAATGTATCGCTGAATTATGGACATTTGTAATGATTTTTTTCTAATTTTACGGCTTTGGATGTATATTTAGCCGATTTCTTATCATATAATTCATTATTTTCGCTATTTTGTTCACTTGATAATTATATTTGTCCATATGTAGAATTGACATCCTCCCCCACCTAAAGGAGGGGGATTCCTGCTTCACCGATGGATACCTAACATAATTGGAGCTTTGCCAAAAACTCTAAAATGATATATTTTGGCATTCCCTATGGTAAATCATCAAACTATCATCGACTCGAGGTATCCCATGCGCTCGTACAATTCTAACCCCTATAATAAACCATCAAACTCATTTGTGTAACAAAATAAGTCCAAAGAGTCAAAGTATTCTAACCCCTACAATAAACCATCAAACATGAATTAATAACAACGGTAAATACATATTCTAAATTCTAACCCCTATAATAAACCATCAAACCTCTTGCAGAACATGCCCCACATAGAAGATAAATATTCTAACCCCTATGGTAAACCATCAAACTTATATCTCCTTTTTTTCTGTTTCTATTTCATTCATTCTAAACCCTATAATAAACCATCAAACGGGTATTTTACGAAGAAAATATGCAGCAATATAGTTCTAACCCCTATAATAAACCATCAAACGCAGGAGTTTCTGAGCCAACCATATTTGGTACATATTCTAACCCCTATAATAAACCATCGAACAATACGACCAATCATTATTAGACATCCATATTATATTCTAACCCATATAATAAACCATCAAACAATTTTTGCGTACTTTATGTCATTTTCATCAAACATTCTAACCCCTATAATAAACCATCAAACGAGCAGTATGTTTCCATGAACCAATATACCTAGTTTGATACATTCTAACCCATATAATAAACCATCAAACCAAAGACAAGGTAAATCGAATCATTCAAGCATAATTCTAACCCCTATGGTAAATCATCAAACTATCATCGACTCGAGGTATCCCATGCGCTCGTACAATTCTAACCCCTATGGTAAATCATCGAACAAATATGAGCGAAAATGGATACACGAATAAAGAATTCTAACCCCTATGGTAAATCATCAAATAGTTAGTCGGTTGATTTCTTCTCCCTTTGTAATCTTTCGATAAGATTAACCGTAAAATCAGCGGCTATTTTATCAACGAGTTTCCCGTCTTCTGTGACCTCTATTATGCTTTGTTCGAAAAGTTCATCATCTTGCTCTTCCTCTTTTAGTAAATGTTCCTTATATATTTGCTCAAACTTTTCCCAACCATTATAGCTATCGTAACATTCAAAAGGATCAAAATTTAATGTCGAACCATTCTTGATACCCATTGTCTCCGGCGCATTAGGTTTAAGGTATGCTATACGCATATTTCTGAGTGTTGGTATCGATACGGACACAAGAGATGCAGTGTGAATCTTTGGCTTTGCTTCCCATGCCGCATCTCTAATTCTGTTAGACAATGCAGATATAGAATGTACGCATCTGCTGCAAAGCATATTGTGATCTGTTAATCGATCGACAATAAGTTTATATTGAGGGATGTCTGTATTGATAGGACGAACAGGTGCTTTTTTTGTGCCCTCACTTCCACAAATGGAGCACTTTTCGGTCCCGGAAAGATTATTCGCCGGGATATCTGGAAGAATGAGAGTGATCACCCTTCCTTCTCTTTTAAAATATGGTTCATTCATAGATTCTCCTTCATTTTTCAACGTTTTCATTTTTTCTTCACTCCTCTAGTTGCTCTTGCCACATCTAGTTGCTCTGCATGTGCGTATATCATTGTTGTTTTGATATCTGCATGCCTTAGCTTCTTTTGAGTAACTAGAACGTCGTTAGTGGTTCTATACAGGTTCATCGCGCAGGTATGCCTAAATATATGTAAACCGGTTCTATTAATCCCTGCTTTTTCAAATCTTATTTTGACTCCTCTATAAAAGGATCTTCTGTTCATAGGATTGGGCTTACCAAGCGAAGAGAATATATATGCACCCGGAGATAATATGCTACTAAAATACCTCATCTCATCAGCTATATCTTCTATTTTTATTAATGCCACCTGATCTTCTACGGACTTAGTGTCTTCCAATGATATTTTATATAGATCATCTTCACCGGTATCTTCGTTGGCTAATTCTAGGACCGAAAAATCTTTCAATGTAAGCTTCAAAACCTCTGAGATCCTTAGCCCAGCAAATACCATCAGTTTAATCCCAAGAGCATAAACATAGCTATAATGCTTTTTATCCTTTTTATCCTTTTCTATATAGTCGAGGATCAATACCAGCTCTTTATCTGATAAATACTTTATCCCCTTGCCCTTACCTACCTTTTTGGAAACCAATTTTCTAAAATGAGTAGAATAGTCTATATACTCCTTATTGTTATCCGATATATACATGAAAAACGCTTTGAGTATAGATATATACAGTGCTTTCGTTTTTTGGGAATATATGCCTGTTTCAGAGCCATCCTCAAGCCATTCCAGGAACGATAAAAAAAACTCTCTATCACAATCAAGTATACTATTTACCTCATCTTGATGATTTGAGTATAGATGAAGCTTGTCTAACAAAAACTTGTATACCTCGAACGTGTTAATTTTCTTTGTTCTGTTTTTCAAATCCCTAAGATAGCTCTTTTGCCATTTAGCTATTTCGCTTGATAACTTATTGTTCTTTTTTTTCATCTTACACTTCTGTTTTTTTTGGTTGTTCAAATCCGTATCTAAATAATCGAAGAGTATCTTCCATGTCTTTTTTGCATTCTTTGCATAAATTCGCGTTTTGCATGATCACATCCAATTCTTGTTTAGAATTTATATCTTTGGCCGTATATTCCTTGTCTTTATTTAACTTTCTAAAGCAATTCTTCAACAGGCCTTTCCCATTGTGGAAATCGCTTGCAAAATGTATTTTACCGCCCTTGGATTGTATAACCTGAATATCTGCATCTAAATCTTCTGTTCTAAACCACATTTAATATCCTTTCAAAATCATAAATTGGAATAAGTGGATTGTCTTCCCATTTGTAGCCATCTTTTGCCGTTGAGTTCCAAAGTTTTATCCACCATTGCACCATTGAAGATTCTTGTTCATTCCACAATCTATCCGTTGCTTTAATATGCTTCATGGCTCTTGGAGACACATTGCTATCAAACGGGAATCCTTCTTTTATTATGTCATATAAAATCATATCCTGCAACTTCTCCCCCCGTACATTTGTAACTTTCAAGAAGATACGAGCATGTTTTTTGGGCATGTGGATTGATGGTTTCCATTTAACCCATTCTTCTTCGCCATCCGTATCAATATCTCCATAGACTGCATCAATGGCAGTCCAATGCCAAGGATAATCTGCTCTATATACTATATTCTCATCATCAATATCATAAAAAGTTTCTCTTACATAAAGAATGTCATTTATTTTATATTGCGGTATAACCAATGTTTCTGTATTATCTTGAAACATAATTTTAATACTTTCTAATCCATTCTCCAAGCTTATCGTTCCAGGTGCAGCGAAGATCTCTTTTGATGTATCATATTTAAAGATTCTCCTCGTCTGCGTTTTTTTACCATCCAAAATAGCTCTTACCATTTCCGTGTTAAATAATATCGGTTTTATTGTTTGATCATTAGCAGTTGACATACTACTTCCCTCCTTTCATTATATTATTCTCTTGAATGATATATATCGCACGCAAAGTGCATATCTCCATTAACTCTTGTTTATTAGAAAGAACTACCTTGCAAACATTAAGTATCTCTTCCTCTATAAGTATTTGGGTTTCGAGCGTCAAGGGAGAAGGACCATCACCACTTATATTGCGTATTTCGTCTCCTCGCTTCCCGATAGTAACCAATTTAGCAAATGTACCAATAAGTTTGTTTGTTATATAGAATACCACTTTATCATTATTTATGTCGCCATGAACTTTTATATAATTGCTTTCCAGCGGAACGGTTATTGCTGAGACTCTTTGCTCTAAGGCCTCAAATTTTAAATTTATCTCTTCTCGTGTGCTTGGTGCTTGGCCTGCTTCACTTTTTTCTGTGGGTATATGTTTTTTCATCTGTTATCCTCGATTTCGATAAATGTGTCATCATTTCTTACCTCTTTGTGTTTTCTTGTTGTTTTATTAGCCCCTATCTGTTCTCTCTTAATAAGTTTAACCGCTAGAAAGCTTTCCAAATAATCAATTAACTTTTTAAGATTATTTGCTTCACTTCTCAGATCATATAACCAAAAAGAAGAAAAGCCCAAAAAAGACATTTCTAGATTTAGTCTATTCATATAACTCTTAATGTACTCTTTTTTATCACTAAGTGTCGGGAAAATATCGGTTCTAAGGTTTAGCTTAGCATCTCCTATCGAAACATACACTTCGGCTATTTTATTATTCTGATTATCCCATCGTATATATAATGTAGCATGGTTATTTTTATTTTTTGCAATACTTTGTGCTACCGTATTGTATATTTCCTGATAACGGTTGCTGTTAAGATCATGTATATAAATACCTTGCCTTACCCATTCTCCTATTTCGTCATCTAGTGTCATTCTCATAGTTTTTTTTCTAGGGATATCAAAAAGCTCTAATTCTGATATTATTCTTTCTATCGTCTTTTTATTGATGCTATTAAAAATTCTAGCCGTTTTTGCAGGAACTTTTAGCCCATTTTTTTGCAGTCTATTTATTATTGATTTTGATGTGTTGCTTATGAGATCAAAAAAACTGTTTTTTGTTGTGTATATGCCCCCGTTTTGATTTAAAAGCAAACCGTGTGTCAGCTCATGATAGTCTTCATAAAAATCCAATCCGTGCACATTCTCTGCTTCATTATTTTGCGTATGGACATATTCATGCAATATAAGATATATTATAGCCCCTATGATATTATGCCCGTATTCAATGGCTTCTCGTATTATTATTCTATCTATCACTATATAATTAAATCCGTCCGTCCACGCTTTTGCCCCACCCATTGAGTCACCAACAACAAGTTTCCTTTTTGGAAAATCGTAATAATTTTTATATTTTCCCTTCCATCTTATATTCCATCCTCTTACGTGGGAGTGTATGGTTGTATTTGCCTTTCTGAGAGCAATAAGATAGTGTTTTTCTTCTGTCGTGAGTTCTTCATCTTTGAATACCTTATGAATCTGTGGATATTGTTCAGATAAGGACATTATATTTTTTACAAATTGAAGTTCTTGAAGCCAGTCGCATATCTCGGTAAAATAGTCATATTCATCCATTATAGGTGTTGATCTATTATTAAGCTCTTCAATGACAGCTTTTTTTATTACACTAAAAAAGACACCCATTCCTCCTCGCTTTACCTTTTCGTCAAAATTAAAACGCTCTTCATGCCCAAATACAAAAAATCTGTTTAATCCTGCAATATATTCAGCATAAGTGCACCCATCAACGCTTGCAGCAGCGATATAAGTAATGCTTCTACAGAATAATTCAAATATTGAGAACAGTTTGCCATTTTGGTCTTGGATGATCTTATATTCTAAAAAGTCTCCTATTGGAATATTCCCGGCTTTCATTTCATTGTAATAATAAGATCTCATATGTTTTGGTATCTTTTTTCTAGCCCTATCTCTATCTTTTTGAAGTGTGTGTTTTTTTATAAATACGGCAAAGTTTTTCCATACCTCGCATTGAGTAATAAGTATATCATTCCTGGCGAAATTTACTTCCATGCGCTTTTTTGAAACAAGCGTACCGCCGCTCCCTATTTTCCATACATTCTCATTACAAACATATACTCCTTGATTGTATATTGATAATGAATAATTGTCGTCATCCCTATAGGAGAAGTATTCATTTTCATAATCCCATTGTTCTTTAGATGGATCACGGTCTATTCGCTCACCATTCAGCGTTACTTCTATATTTATATATTTTAAAACATTTTCAATATTATCGAAATTCATAACATCTTGGTGTTCATAAAACTCTCCGCTTACATGACACCCATTAAATGTTTTCTCATCGGAAGAAAGGTCGTATGTGAGTCCCATGCTCTTGATATCCACATCCATTTTAAAAGTTGAAGAACGCCATGAGCATTTTGAGAAAGCCATAATCTGTCCTCTTCCCATCCTGAAGCGTCCGTAAACAGTTCCTTTCCTTTCATCTTCCTCTTCGGTATGCGGTTTGCCAAATCTTCCAAATAACTCTATTACATCTTTTTTGCTTTCAAAACCAATTCCGTTGTCTTTAATACTAAAATGGGTTTTGTCAATGTCAATGTCTATTTTTGTTGCTCCGGCATCTACGCTATTCATTACTAATTCCATAATAGCCTTACTTGTTGTGCCGGCTTGGTGTGTAATTATGTGCGAGATGATATTTTGGTCAACAGTAAAATCTCTACGTTCAGTTTGCTTGGTTTGCTTTGACATGTTTAACCCTTGGCTTATATGTAGATATTATTATTTCCGGAATTTTAAACTCTTTCATCATACCTGCTCCTTTTTTGAAACCCCCAACAAATGATGAGGTTTTATACATGTATAATAGACCAAATTACCTTAAATAAAGATGTCATAATGTGTTATTATGACTACTATTTTAAAATATATGAAAATAAGCCGTTTTTTGTTAGAAAATAGGGTAGTTGTGTGATTAAAGCTATTTAAGAGGATATGTGTTATGACATCTATTTTGTTTTAATCGGCGGTATGTTCCAAAATTGGAATAATCACCTTTTACAAAACCAACAAAAAGATAAATAAGGTATGAAACATTTCTTGTCATAACGAAATGATAAAGATCTTGACCTTCCAACTGCTCAGATAAGGTATGAAATCCAACCAGCTGTTATAGTGTTTGTATTTGTTCTTTTACAACCACTCAAATAAGGTATGAAACATAAGCTTGTAAAGTTTTTTAGTTTTTTTGATCTTCCCTTCTAACCGTTCAGATAAGGTATGAAACTGTATGGATTCACCGAGGGAACTTATTACAATTCTTCCAACTGTTCAAATAATGTATAAAACTAGAAACTTTTAAAATCTAGAAATTGAGAAAATAAGCCTTATATCTCCACTTTTTTAGTTTCCAAGATCTCAAAACGTAAATTTGTATTGTCTTCTAGTAAAACTTCATATACATTATCAACTACTTGTATCTTTACTATTTCATCAAATTGAAAAGATATAAAATGCGTTATGCCTGGAGTATCATATTCTGAATCAAACACCTCTCCGTCTATCTCATAGTGCCAATTGTTTATTAAAATACCAGTTGTGTCATCTTCGGTTATAATAATAGCTCTTGATTTTTTTAGATCTTCCGCAAACTTTCTAATTGTTACCATTTTCATCAATCCTTTTTGACTATAAAATTTAGAATCTCAACGTTCGTTGTAGTATTGTTTTTTCGTCTCAAATCGTTTATTAAAGAAAAAACAGCTGCAATGCCGGCAATAGTTGCCAAACTATAAGATATTAATCCAGGGATTAATACATAGGCTATAAAAAACATGCCTATAGCTATAAAAAACTGTATATATGTTTCCGGGGTAATCTGTTTATTGTTTGTTCTTTTCACAAAATATCCTTTAATATTTTTATCTTAGATTTTTTTACTCATTCTGCTGATAGTTTTTTCTCGTATCAACTCTCTATAAAATTTGAAATTCTCTCTAAATTCTCTTATCGCATATGCTGCAACAACAATTGCAATTGTTAAAAAAACACCTGCTAGAATACTATTTATAGCATTCCATTCGCTTAAATTAGCATTCACGGTAATTTTGAAGATCTCTATAAAGAGATAGACACTATTCAAACTAACTACTTGAAAAATGTATTTGTAAATTAATGCTTTTAAAACATACCATATGCTTTTTTGGGTACGTGTTTTGTTCATATATGCTTTGAGCAAATCATATCGATCATGGATATTTGCAATAAAATTAAGAAAAATAAGAAATACAATTATACCTACGAAACCATCCATAATGTCAGAATATATAAACTTACCTACATAATTATCTATCTTGAAATTACTTATGCCGCCATAGCTGATAAGAGAGAATAATACCACCAAAGAGAGAAACATTAACACCTGGAATACACTAAAGTATTTCCCCATAAACCTAATGATTTTCATTTTGTACCACCGTGCGTTTAGCTAGGAATTTCTGATTTTTGAAAGTTATGAATAGGGCGGTATAGATTTTTAATCAAACCAAGTTCATCCAATCTTTCAAAGTCATAATCATGTTGTTTTGATTCATCATATTTTTCAGATAATTTATACCAAAACATAATTTTTGTGCCGAATTCTTCTGATATACTGTATCCATACAGCTCGCCATTAAATTCCATGGTGGCTATTATCGGATATCTATTGATGACTTCTAAGCATTCAAAAACCAAAAAAGGCGGTTTTATATCTTTATGAGTTTCGTGACTCATCAGCATCCTCTCTTTTGTTTTTTTCTAGAAAGACATTGATCATTTCAAAGAGTTCTTTCTGTTTGTCTTCGGTAAGCTCTTTCGATATATTTTTAACTATTAAGATATCTTTTTTTTCATTGAAATCAAGCCTTGATTGTGCATTGCTTGGAGTTTTAATGTTTTTCACATTGTTCTCAAGCCAGTCTCTTCCATTGCTGATAAAGCCTTGATATAGATAATTTTGCCTATCTACGTCTTTTTCTTTCGCGATGGTACTTAATGCCCTATAGTCTTTTTTTGTGTTTTTATTTTTTTTCAAATCAGATATGATGTCATCATTAAGTTTGATAAGACTAACATGTTTTGAGATAAAGCTTGTATCTTTGCCCAGTTTGTTTGCAAGCTGAACTTGTGTCATGTTCTGAGATAAAGCAGCATTAAGAGCAATAGAAATTTCTATCGGATCCAAGTTTTCTCGGCTTATATTTTCTACCAAACACATCGATGTTAGATCTAAATCATTTAGATTTTCATAGACAATAGCCGGTATTTTAGTTTTTCTCATCAGCTTAAACGCTTCAACTCTTCTGTGACCTGCTACAACTATATATCTGTTACCGTCTTTATGAACGGTAATAGGGTGGATCAAGCCTGTTTCTTCAATGTTTTTTTTAAGCTCAAACAATGCCATTTCGTCCATTCCTAGCCTATTTTGGAATGGATTTGGATCCAATAAGTCTATTTTGATTTCTTTATGACCGGTTAATTCGCCGGCAAATTGCTCGTTCTGTTCATTTTTTGTTGCATGTTTTTTTGACTGTAGCGTTTGAGGAGCAACCTCTTGTTGGGCATTTTTATCCGCCATTCTTTTTGCGATTTGATCTTTTAAATTGGACATTATGAATCCTTATTTGTTGGTTTGTAGTAATTTTTTGAAATCATGAAAAAGATTATCCATGTTCTTTTTGGCTGCTTTATATGCTATTGCCATCTCCATAGATAGTTTTGCAAATTGCTGTTTTTTCCATCCCATTGTGTTTATGGCCTTCGTTGTTTTTAGTCTAGAATATTCTACCACAAAAGATGGATAATTAAAATTGTATTGAGACAACATTTTCTCAAAATGTTCTTTAAATATCTCAATATATTTTAAATCATTATCGTCTTTATAGTTGTTTAGAACAAAAAGTATTTTAAGCGGTTTAGATTCATCATACGCTTTACTCATAGGGTGAAAAAAATACATTTCTGCCGTATTAATTGCTTCGTCTATCTCTTCTTTAGCAACACCAAAAGGTATGACAAAGAAATCAACAAACGGTAAAAATTCTCTAGTTTCCGGGTGCTCCAAGTTACCTGGAGTATCTAATATTGCAAATTTTTTATCTTCATGTAATACTTCAAGAAGAAGATCCGCATCTACTTCGTTGCCATCTTTCAAATCAACAATATTGGCCGCCGGCAAATCAGTATAGTCTTTTATGTTACGGGAGATATCCAAATTTAAAATGATCGATTCATCATTAGCATTGAAATATTCATTAAAAATATGGGCCAAAGAAGTCTTCCCTACCCCACCTTTAAAGCCTAACATCATGATGGTATATTTGTTGTTATCCAGCGACTCTAAACTTTTTGAAGCCTTCATATATTCATTAACCATCTCTTCATATTTGGCAGGATTATTTGATCTATGGTATCTAACGTTTCCTTCTGATGTACCAAAATATCTTGCAAGGGTAGTATTTTCAATTTCTGGTAGATTGTCTGTAGTGGGTTTCATGTTTTTCCTTTGTGTCTATTATATTCAGAGTTCAAGTCGTAAACTGTGTCGTAAACTGTGTCGTAAACAAGCTCGTAAATAATTGTAGGATATTTTTAAGCATTTGTCAAGTATTTTACGTATTATTATTAACTTTTTCATGGAATACGTGTATTTAATGAAAAAATGAATACAGGAAAAACTGCATCGCTGATGCAGAAAACCGCGAGGCGGTTTTTTTTGGTAAGATATTAGCTAAAAAGATCTCTTATCACTTCGGCCGGATGGATCAGATTCGAGTAAGAAGTATATGGAATGCTATGGTTTATAAGCAGCTTCTCGATTTCTTCATCTTTTTTAGATGCTTCCTCTAGAGATTCCATTCTTCCATTTTCTTGATATCCGCTCCGGTCTCTTTTTAGTAGGATATTAATTTCATCTACTCCCTCCATATTGCAATGCCAATCTTTAATTAGTTTAAAAGACTTTTTTGCATGCTGCTCGTTTTTCGCATAAATCAAACCAAGCATTAGCGGTGAGTCAGTTATAACTATATTACATTGTCCGACAGGGGCTAATTTTTTTATTTGTCCTTTTGTAACAAAAGGCTGATACTTTAACTTATCATAATCCTTTTGCCATATCAGTTCTTTGGCGTATTCTCCGACTAGCTCAACGCATAATTCCCTCATAGAGAGTTCAGTATATAATCTAGCCGCGAAAACACTTTTCCCAATCCCTGGTCCACCATATAGATTGATCAGTTTTTTCACATTATTCTCCTTCAAAAAGTTCTTGCCATTTTGCATAGAAATCTCTTCTGATCTCATCATCGCCAGCACCAAGCTTATAAAGTTTACCTTTTGGTAAAGATTTGCTTCTCCAATTAACTTCAATATTCCAAGGCATCAAAGCCTCTGCTTCCATAACCATTAACGCTCTATCAGCTTCTTTGACGGCTTCTGGAACAGGAGGTGTAAGACCATAGATTGAAGCAAACATTAAAAGAGCTTTATCCTCAGCGTTTTTGTACGGCAGATAAGCATCCGAATGTTTAATTGGCGAAGGTACATCCATGCCGGTTAGTGCTTCATACACTTCGTGGCCAATGGCCCATTTTTTAAGTTCAATGTCGTCAAACATCTCTACCATAGATAAGCAATGCTGCGCTACAGTATAAGACTCTCTACATTGTCCCCAAAATCTTTGCAATCTACTTAAAGTAATAGCAGCCTGCATTCCGATATTGTTAAAATCGGATTCTTGAAGGTTTAACGGATCAATAAGTTTCCCTTGATAGTTTAATACTCTACTCATTTTTAACCCCCTATTCTCTCACAAAAAAGCCCCTCACTTATAGCGTAGGTTTCTTCGGTTGTAAATTTTTGGGTATTAAGAATAGTCGAACATATAACTACCTTTTCATCTTCGTTTATACTGTTTTCCAAGAAATCTTTGGCAATTGCTCGCGCATTTAGAAGAGTGGAGGCAGTAGCACATACGTTTCGTGATTCGCATGATTCATCATAACCACCGATGTGTATTATGTAAATTTTCATTATGTTTCCTTATTAAAATAAAGGCACAAAAATCCCTAAGGGATTCTTGTAACCTGATGGTTGAATCCCTTAGGATTATGGTTTAGGAAGCTTTGGGAGATTGTTCGTCTGCTGCTTTTTTAAACCAGATATCTTTCCCTTGAGAATATTTAAAGCCCATAGCTGATAATAATTCTGTATTATCTGGATTTTTTACGCCCATATATCCATCTTTTGAAAGATAATTTTGGCCGTAAATAATTTCAAGAAGCTCATGATCATTTTCTGTTTTATAGCACCACTCTCCATCGATTATACTAAATCCAAGATCACCTAATACTTTTGTTTTACCAAAAGTATTCCCGTCTGCCACAACAATATCATCTATTGCATATACATTCAGTTTCAACGATTTTAGCGTCGAATTGATTGCCGTACCAGATGTTTTTGTTGTGCTTTTTGCAGAAGGTTGATTTGGTTCAGCTTCTATCAATTTTGTTTTAACCGGTGCGTCTTCCAGTAAATCGAGTTCTTCATCCATAGCAATGACACTTCTTATATCAACTTTATCACTTTCTATAGGCCATCTTTTAATGGAATATTTTATAGCGATCTTTTGGTACATTTCAATTGTCCATTCTCTCCAGATACCGGTAAGTTTATCTTGTGCATTGGGATTTTTAAGCCTAATTTTTTCAAGCTTTGCTTTGTTAATATATTTGGAAAATATATTACCGCGGCTATCCTTGCCATAGCAAATGATACCAACGAGATTATTAAAAACCCAAGTAGGATTTTCCTCATCTCTTTTATTGAAATCCGGCTCTAAATTATGATCCATTGAGATGCCATTTAGCTTGGATGAATATTTATCACAAGTATATACCGGATAAGATTCGAATATCCATCCTGCTCTATACCCTATCATTTGAAGGCCTTTGTATCCTATTTGCAATGTTGCAACGGTATCTATGACTTGTTTGGTCACTTTGTCTTTAACATTATAAGGTACTACGAACGCTTCTCCAAAAAGTGGGTTTGGGTTTAAGCCGATATCAACGATACGAGTAATTTGAAACAAAATTGAATCCATGGAGCAATTTTTTAAATTATTGTTCATGGCCATTTCAATATATACTTGAGAGTATTTATTGAGTTTTGTTTTGCTAATTAACTCTTTTGCTGTAGTCAATCTGCCTTTTTCTTTATCATTATTCATGATATTTTCCTTTTCGTTTTTTCAGTGTTTTTATATATTTTGGAAATATATGAATACACATCAGATGCCAAATTGATATATTTAGCTAGGTTGTTAGATTCAATTTTTTTCAAAACCAAATCAACTACTTCTGAAACAAATTGAGTTTCAGGGTTTTTCGCAGTTGTTGCAGCTAAGAAAGAAGCTGAGATAAAATTAACAATTCTAATTTCATCTACAGATAGCTCTTCTAAAACATTAAGACCGCTTTTGCCTAATGTGGCATTTGCTATTGTCTCAAATCCAAAAAAGTCTATATCTTCTTTTAGCCCAACAATCATATTTGCTTTAACATCATAATATGATGCGCCGGCATCGGTTGTATTGAAGTTGTCATTTATTGCTTCATTTAGTAGAACGAAATCAAACAATTTTTCATTTTCATCTAAACCATACATGGTTTGATTACCGTTAAAGACTGAAAAGTGTTTTTGAAATACTTTTTCTTCTTTTGAAACATACTGTAATCCCTTTTCTTTGCAGAATTGCGTAATGTCTTCTTTTTCATCGAGCCAATGCTTTTCTGTTCTGCCTTTGTTGGTGGCAATTAAGAGGATAGCCTTTGACCAATAAAATAAAATAGTGCCTTTTTCGCCCTTATTTACTTTATTTTTATTGTTATACTCTCTATTGTACGCATTAACTGTTCCCCATAAATTTGAAGAGTAGTTATGCTTTCTTTTTGCATGAGCTAAAATAAGCTGGTTTAGTCCGGCATATATTTTGCCCTGCAAATTGCTTTGAAGAGGGATTATACTAAAAGGATTAACTCCTCTCGTTAGAGAGTCAATTAACTCATTATTGAGTTCTTCTAATAATTCTTTTGTAGATTTTTTTGGTGTAGTGTTCTCTTTTTTCATGTTTTTTTCCTTATGTTTGTCAGTACATATGTTTCCAGGGATGCCGGCCATAGGAAAAAGAAAAGAGAAATACCCTAAGGGTAAAAAATTTCTTTTTCACCCTTAGGCAACTTATATATTTAGAAAGGATTATGATAAGATCTAATTTGATATTTTGTACCAAATTTCAATCAGCTCTATTATGAAAGTTATAACCAACATAATAGTTTTTACTATTTTGAGAATCATTTATACTTCCTTTCTTTACATTGTATACAACGAGGATATGTTTTTTAAAAATCAAGCCATAAATAAATAAAACTTGACATAAATTAAAATTCTCTGTATAATTCACAAATACTATCGGTAAATAGTTTTCTGTGCTTTGAACTGCTCTTGGTGCAGAAACATCTCTCAACTTATAATCATAAGCTTCCTTTCAAAATTTACTTCATATTTCCAATCAGGGATCCTGAAATTCTATACTTTTTAAATTCTTACCGAAATTACTAGAGATTGACACCTAATCGCAGGCCACACAAAAACTATCCCTGATAGAATCGCATGAGGAAGGACCGCCCATAACGGGTGAGTGTTCCCGTCAAGGTAAATTATTGCGCTATAAAAAAGCAAAGGTTATTTTACTTGTTTAAATGACCTCTTATAATACTGATAGCTGCTTTTTGTGCTTTGACGTATAGTGCTGCATCAGATGCTTTTATAAGTGGTAATTCGCTTGGGTTAAATGTTGCCATAAATGCTTTTAATTGAGCTATTTTCATCGTTTTTCCTTTTCCTTGACTCTTTCGAGCATACATATGTTTCCAGGGATGTTGGCCATAGGAAAAAACGAGAATACCCCTAAGGGTAAAATGTTTTTACCCTTAGGCGAGAGAGGTTGTGGTGTGTGTGCTAGTTTCCCAGCAGCGTATGCCACAATGAAGTTACAATATACAAATAGTCATTAAGAGGAAAATAGACAAGTCTATTTTGATTTGATGAGGTAGTATGTGATATGTAACTATGATTGTTTGTCTGAAAT
>Ga0265293_10002184_pt1 | contig 40396 bp, 38 predicted proteins | sample Munlanlewell138R_FD_192505 | JGI IMG/M metagenome (GOLD analysis project Ga0265293, IMG submission 192505) | Leachate microbial communities from a municipal landfill in Southern Ontario, Canada - Leachate well 138R | ecosystem: Engineered > Solid waste > Landfill > Unclassified | place: Canada...
ATTCATCATCTTGTTTAGATTCTTCATTTATTATAAATTCTTCAAGAAAAATGAATAGTTTATTCTCACTTAAATAATATTGATTATCTTTTATATCAAATTTTCTTATATTCTCTTTTTCATCATATTTTTCTTCAATATAATTTTTAATAGTATCTTTGTAGTCTTCACTACCATTTATAAGCTTATATAATAAAACCTTTTTCCCTGTTTTCAAATCGAAAGTATATGTAGTTTTATTTTCAGATGAATAGTTTCCTTCATCCTTTACTTTTTTGGAAATTAACACGCTTATAAGATTATCACTTTTAAATGTAACTTTAGATTTAACTGAAATTATTAGCTTAGTAAAATCCTTATTCTCTCTGTACACTTCAGTTAAATCCTTTTGATTATCAACAAATCCCATAATATCATTATTTATAGCGGCATTTATCTTATCTTGGACTTTAGCATTTGATAGGTTTGAAACAACAGGTAGCTCTACTTCACCTTCAATGTAATCTTCTGCAACTTCAATAATGCTTTCCTGAACTTGTATTTCTTGAATTTGTTTCTCTTTAGGTATTGTCTCTAAATTATCGGATTTGACAGAGGAATTACACCCTGTTATTGCTATACTTAATGCTGCCACACTTATTACACTTAATACCTGGTAATATATCTTTTTCTTCATTCTCTATCCTCCTCGTATTTACATCCCTAGTTTAATAATATACTTTTCTTTAGCTAAATGCATTACAGAAAAGTTACGTTTTTTAGTAGTATTATCTGCACAGTCTAGCTTCTGGCTTAGTTTTTGAAAATCTTTTTAATACTAATCCTCCAATATCTCAACAAATTTTGCTGAAGAAGGTGAGAGAGATACACTTTTTAATGAACATACTCCTATGCTTCTTTCAGGAATTGTTTCGATCAACTGTACTTCGTGGAGTAAGCCACTTTGTAAGTACTCATAAGAGAATTCCCTGATAACACAAGATATACCCAGATTAATCTTTGCAAACTCTAGTAATAGCTCATGAGACCCCAGTTCTATTTCAGGCTCTATCTTTATGCCCTTTAGCAACATAAATTTCTCCACATATTGCCTTGAATTTGAGTTAGGTTCAAGCAGTATTAATGGAAATTCTATTAATTCCTCAATACTCATTGGCTCATACAATTTATCCTTATAATTTTCTCCGTAAACAAAAATATCATGAATAGCTATTAATTCCTTCACTTCTATATATGAATCTTCAATAGGCAGATTACATATTGCAATATCTATTTCTCCAGATTTTAGCAAAGTACAAAGCTCTATAGTTGTACGGTTAATGATTTTCAATTTAATATTTGAATATTGACTATGAAATTCTTCTAGATATGGTAATAAAAAATATCGAGAGATAGTGTCTCCAACCCCTATTTTCAATTCTCCTGCCATTAAGTTTTTAGCTTCAATAAGTTTCTTTTCTCCTACATTGATTAAATTAATAGCAGAATTTGCATATTCAAATAGCTGTTTCCCTTCGTTTGTAAGTATGACTCCCTTTGGCACTCTAGTAAAAAGTCGTATGCCTAATTCTCCTTCAAGCTGCCTAATTGCTTGACTAACAGCTGGCTGTGTCATATAGAGGGATTTTGCAGCTTTTGAAAAACTATTATAATTAGCTACCTGGCAGAAGATTTTATATAGATCCAATTTAATCGACATATAAGCACCCCTTATACCCATTATAAAACATATTTATTTTACTTATACTATATTATATTATATATTACAAGTGGAGGATAAAGTTTTTCAAAATTTGAAATTAGGGAGAGATTTGAATGGAGAGAATGGTCGGAACTGTTGTTAGAGGTATACGTACCCCTATTTTTAGAGAAGGAGACGACATATCAGAAATAGTTGTAGATACTATACTAAAAGCCTCAAAAACAGAAAGCTTTTCAATAAATGATAGAGATATAATCGCTATAACTGAATCAGTAGTTGCCCGTACACAAGGAAACTACGTAGCCATTGATGCTATTGCCAAGGACGTACATTCGAAGTTTGGAGATGATACAATTGGAGTTATCTTCCCTATTCTAAGCCGTAACCGTTTTGCAATCTGCCTTCGTGGTATTGCAAAGAAAGCTAAGAAAATTGTATTAATGCTTCAATATCCATCAGATGAAGTTGGAAATCATTTAGTAGATATAGATTTACTAGATGAAAAGGGTATAAATCCTTGGACTGATGTTTTAAGTGAAAGTGAATTCCGTAATCATTTTGGCTACATTAAACACACTTTCACTGGAGTTGATTATATAGATTATTATAAATCTTTAATTGAAGAATATGACACAGAATGTGAAATTATATTTTCAAACAATCCAAAAACTATTTTAAGCTTTACAACAAGCGTGCTTGCTTGTGATATTCACACAAGAACTAGAACAAAAAGAATATTAAAAGCAAATGGCGGAATGAAGGTGTACGGTCTTGATGATATATTAACATCTTCTATTGATGGTAGTGGCTATAATGAAGCTTATGGGCTTTTAGGCTCCAATAAGGCAACTGAAGATAGCATAAAGCTTTTCCCGAGAGACTGTCAGCTTATTGTTGATAGTATTCAAGCTAATATTAGAGAAAAGACTGGAAAGGCTCTTGAAGTAATGGTCTACGGAGATGGAGCATTTAAAGACCCTGTAGGCAAGATTTGGGAACTTGCTGACCCTGTTGTCGCACCTGCTTACACCAAAGGTCTTGAGGGCACACCAAACGAAATTAAGCTTAAATACCTTGCAGACAATAACTTTGCAGACTTAAAAGGTGAGGAATTAAAAAAAGCCATCTCTGACCATATTAAAAATAAGGAATCTAATCTTGTAGGTGCTATGGAAGCACAGGGCACTACTCCTAGAAGGCTTACTGACCTAATAGGCTCACTTTGTGATCTGACTTCAGGAAGTGGGGATAAGGGCACACCTGTTGTGTATATTCAAGGGTATTTTGATAATTATACAAAGTAGAAAAACTGCACTTGATTAAGTTCAAGTGCAGTTTTTTATATGCTCTATTTTGATATTGACCCAAATTTAAATCTATATTTAACGCTTTGGGTTTTTAATGCGAATCCAGTTATACTAGATTTCCTGACTACGACCTTTTCAGTTCTACCAAAGTCACTAATATCCCCACCAGATTCACGAATATATATTATACCTCTATCAGTGATTTGATTATCTTTGCTTTTACAAATATACTCTCCAGTGCTGACACTACTACTGAATCCAATATTACCAAGTATTTTTTTACTATTTGCTCCAAAAATCTTTTTTACATTTTTAGAAGACTTAAACCATTCTGTATTCCCTTGTGCTTTACCACCTATTGCAGTATAGGATTCGGTATAGCAATTATCAGAAGGCTTATCATATAAAATGTTTCTTGACATCTCTGAGCTTGAAACAGGAGTTTCATATCCAAACTTCACTCTTTCTCCATCTGTCTGCAAGGATGCTCCAAATCCCATAAAACCTCCTTCAAACCTGATGTCAGGCAAATCGCCTATTTCTTTATATTTCGTAAAAGCCTCTTTTTCAATATCTGGAATACCATCATCAACATCTTGTGTTGAGTCTACTTCATTCTGTTTTTCTTGTTCAGTCAATTCATTTAGTCTTTGCCTATCATTCTCTAGCTCTGCTAATATCATTTGAGTATTTAAGAGTACTTGCTTAGCCATATCCAATTCCATGCTTTGCACAGTTGTTTCACTTGCATAACTTGCCATTCTACTTATAGGATATCCTATATACTCAAATACCTGCTTTCTACGTTGGGAATCTAACTCATAGAATATTTCTTCATGGTTAACATATTTTAATATTCCACCAGATTTTAACCAATATTCCTCTAAGATTTGTTTTATTTCATTATAATATTCTTTTGTAGTTGTTACTAGAGAAGACAAATCTGATAGGCCTGCCTCTAAGTTCTCCTCAGCAATCTTTACTTGAAATTCAGCCAGCTGCAATGTGGCTCTTGTACCTATTGGCATATATTCTTCTACAAGCTTGTTTGCTGCTACAATGTCCTCATAATTATTAGAGGCATATAATTTGTCTATACGTTCTTTATAAGACTCTGCCTCTGCATTTAGTTTATCCTCTAATTTTTGATATTCTTCTTTCCCGTCTACATATACACGCTCATGAAACTTCTCTATACCTTCTTCAATAATCTCTTCGTACTTAGCTATAGCTTTCTCCATTTTGAAGACATAAAAGGATTCTAATACTCTAAAAGCATACACTTGCCTTATATTTTTCTTTATAGGAAAAACTCTATTTTCGCCTTTTTCTTCATCTGTCATATAATCATCAAAAGCATTAAAATACTTAGTATTTTCCCTATCTGCGTTCAAAAGCTCAATATTAATTTCACTAGCTAAGCTACTTAAGTAACTTTCCTTTTCCAATAAATCCTTCCCCGTAAAATAAGGGAATTCCTTTAAATCAAGCTGTGCCTCAGGAGTATCTATACTATCATTTATATCCTTAGTATCCACATTTTCTCTTGCAATAACATGTAGTTCCTTCAAAAACTCCTCTTGAAGTGGGTATTCATCTTTTTCAGGGTCTAATGCTTCTACAGCTTCTAAATATGATTCAAAATGGTGTATGGTAACTTCATTAAAGCAATGTTTAGCACTTTTCACCATTGTTTCGGCTGCTAATATACTATTACCATTTTTTAAATGACAGGTGGTCAAAACTTGATATGCAGGGCCAAAATCTGGTGATGCAATCAAGGCTTCACTTGCATACCGTTCTGCTGCACTATAGTCATCTAGTTGGACATAAATATTTGCGATATTAGTAAGAAATATTGGATTATCAGGCACCATTTCTATAGCTTGCAAAAGTAAAAAAAGAGAATCTGCAGGTGATCTTTCAACTAATATAGCGCTATAATTATTTAGAAGTAGTGGATGAGGATATTCCTTCACTATTTTCCCTAGGGTGCTTAGCATTCCATCACTCAATACTCCTGATATACAAGACATTGTCATATCGTCAGCCAAGCCTAGAGCAAAATCTACCTTATCTATGTCATCAAGCTTTTGAAAGTCCTCCAGCAACTTTGATTCTGTTTCATCATTTATGCTAGGATTTAGATTTTCTATTATTTTATCTAGCTTTTTAGTAAATTCATCATAAGTCTCTACAGGTTTAGATTTACTTGTGTTTATTGAGCTCTTATCTCCACAGCCAACTAATGAAAATACCATGATTAAGCTAATAAGAATACATATACATTTTTTTATTTTACTTACTACCATATATTAGCCCCCTTGTTCTTAATAAGAATAACATATTGTAATTAAATTTCCCTATTACCCCAGCATCTCATATTTGTCCTTCTTTTGTTTTAACAAAAACAACCTTTTATTTTCACATTATTAACTTAAAAGACCAATCGTGTGTCTGACTTCATGCTTTTCTAACCATGCCTCTTAAAATATCATTTACACATCCTCTTTAGCTTTTTCGTTAGTCCCTCTTGTTCTCCTATATTCAGAAGGAGAAACTCCCCCAATACGTTTAAACATTGTGGAGAAATGTGCTAAGCTTACAAATCCACAATGTCTGGCTATTTCATCAATTTGCATTCTATCTTTTATTAACATTACTTTAGCTTTATTAATTCTTAACTCCATCAAAAACCTATATGGTGTTTTATCCATATTCTTTTTGAAAATCCTTTGAAAATGATAAGGACTTAAAAAAATGGCATTGCATATTTCAGGAATAGTAATATTGCTACTATAATATTCTTCCATGTAATTTATAGCTTCATCTATATAATCATTATCATTATATCTATTTTTTCTATGTACTAGGTAGCTAGGTAGTGAATCTCTTAGTAGCTGTATTGCCAATTGGGTTTCTATACTTTCAATCATTAATGGGTAGTTTTCACCAAAATCTACTTTTTCTTTTATCATCCACTCTATTAAGTCAAGTAATTGAGAGCTAAAGGCATTATCAGTTTTTTTAAACTTTATTTTTTCACCGTCTATTACCTTAGTAGCTATCTTCTCAAAAAAGTCTTTTTTTATGCAGATAGATATAAATCTAACTGGAGTTACACTATGTATAGGATTTACTTTAACCTCTTTACCTGGTTCAAGGCTAATAAAACTTCCTTTTTTAAACTGAAACTCTTTTTCATCTATATTTATTGGAGGGGGTGTTGTATGGAAAATCACAAAATGATAATCTATTGTCTTAATCTTCCTCTCAATCACAAATTGATTGGGGATAAAGATTGCAACATTCTTACTTAGAAATGATTTAGTATTAGAATGTATATTCTTGGGAATATTCTTAATAAATTCATCAAAGCTACTTTTCATCACTTGTTTTTCCCCCTAATAGTGAGCTCCTAACATCTCTTCCCATTATTATATACTTATGTGCTCATAATAAAAGTATGGCAAATACTTACATTCTTGTATATAAAAACAAATGATAACTCCTTATCCCTTGTCCAAGTATTTAAGTATATTTCCATAATCCTAATGAAAAATTACTGTTTTTCTTCATATCAGCATAACCTATTAACGTATATTATTGTTATCAAAATCAGATATCTAATATTTATATTATAACTAGTATTTGCCATTATGAAAATAAACATAATTAAAATAAAGCTCTATTCTAAGAAAGTCTCTTTCTTCTTAGAATAGAGCAAATGTGCTAATCCTCTACATATCACTTCTATTTTTCATATAGATGGACGGCTTTATCTGCACTTACCCTCTCATTCCATACCATTCTCATTATCTCCAATTCCTCTGTATAGTCTAAATTTTCTTCCTTTTCATCATATTTTAACTCCTCAAGCACCTCAATAGCAAAAGCATCTTCCCCAAACACATTACTCCTCTTCTTTCTGAGATTTTCTTTCTCTGCTTTTTTTAACATTAGCGCGGTTCCTATATTATGGATTACAGTATTTGGCCCTAGGATTATTAGAAATAAATACATAGCTGCAATGTTGACATCGGTTGACTAAAACTGTTTCATCAGTTACTGCAAAGGCATATATAGTTTCAATTGTGATTTTAAGTGAGTCGAACTGCCAAGCAATGTAGGTTTTATCTAGTTGATTAATAGTAAATCCAATTTTCTCTCCATGAAAGCTACCGGCCATAATAGTCACATTTTCAGTTAGATGCCTTGACGAATTTCTATAGATTATTAATTGATTGAAATGTGATGCTATTATTTTAGCAAAATCAATAATCCACTTAATCCTTTCAGAATAGAAGCGTGAAAATACAATATCTAGAATTAAGGGCCGTTTCCCAAAAAACCTTGAGAATCCTCTGCCTTCCTAACATCTATATTATTTCTATATTTTCTAAATGTAATATCTCCTTCTTCTACAAAAGGAATAAACTCTTTTAAGTACTCACTTTCATCCATAATTTTTTCTTTTGTTATAAGGTTTTTCTCAATTAAAAGTGCTTTTTCATCTCCAATTATGTCTCGATTATATGCGCTTGCACTAACAAAACCTAACAAACCGTACTTTTTAGCGAATATTATCAGCTCACTTTTCATTTCTTCACTAAAGGTATTTTTCTGGATATCTTCTTTTGAAGCTTTATCCCCTAATTGAATAGTATCTATAAATAGTTCCTCAGCCACATTAAAAGGATTATACATGGTAAATGTTGCATCTACAGTAGCCACCAAATATAGTTCTCCCCGTTGATCTACTCTATATTCATAATCGCTGTATCTTATCCAATCTGTGGTGAAGTCTCCTACTAAAGCTATTCTCCCTTCCCTTTTATATCCCCCCTTATATATTATTTAATAGTTGTAATAGTTATTGTTGATTTACATATTAGGCGTGTTAAATGTGTTATAATCTTTATAATAAATAGCTGTCAATAGATAAATGATTTTTTATTGTATTATAAGGGTAAAATATTGTAGTCTATAAATAAGATTTTGCCATTACAATAAAATAATTAATAGTTGGTGATAAACATGGATAAATACTACAGAGATATTTTGAAAGAATTAAACAGTTGGAAAAAGAAAATGAGGAAGAAGCCCTCTATTATAAATAAAACTTCTAAGGGTGTTCAAAATAAATTCAATAATATATTGCCTGATAAATACCATGAAATTCTTACTTCGGCTATAAAAAATATGATTAAAATAGTGCTGACAAGCTCTCAGTATATAACTAAAAAGTCTTATCCTTTTGTATTATCTCTTGAAGAAAGAGAAAAATTAGCTAAAGAAAAAATAGATTTTCATAAGAAAACTGCGATGATAGAAGGTGCTGGTACAGGCGCAGGTGGCTTTATTATGGCCCTTGCTGATTTCCCCCTACTTTTAAGTATAAAAATAAAATTTTTATATGATGTTGCAGCTATTTATGGATTTGATATTACAAGCTATAAGGAAAGGTTGTACATACTAAAGATATTTCAGCTTTCTTTTTCTAGTCAAGCTGTGGTAAATAAGGTGTTCTCTGAAATAGAAAACTGGGAGGAGTATTCTAATACCCTTCCCAGTGATATAAATCTTTTTGATTGGAGAGAATTCCAGCAGGAGTATAGAGACTATATCGACTTAGCCAAGCTGTTGCAAATACTACCAGGCATAGGTGCAATCGTAGGTGCTTATACTAACTCTAAGCTATTAGATAAGCTTGGGATTACTGCAATGAATGCTTATAGAATGAGAATATTGAAGTAAAATGTATACTAGTATTATTCTCTTTGGTCTTCAATCTGGTCATCTATTTTTACATATTTCCATTTGCCTAGCTTGAACAAGTAATATGCCATTATACCGGAAACTATGGTTGACATACTTATTCCTATCCACACACCTGTGGATTGAAGATTGAATACAAATGCCAACAAATATGCTAATGTAACTCTAATTACTAGCCAGCAACTAAAGGTTATCCAAAATGGCTTCCTTGTATATCCAGCACCTTGCATAGTACGGGATAGAATAATAGTAGCTGCATGGAAGGGCTCAGATATAGCAATTATATAGAGAAAAGCTCTTCCTATTCTTAGTACATCTGCATTTGGTTCATCTAAAAAGAAGTTAATAAAAGGCTCTGCAAATATGGCAAATACAATGGCAAAAAACATCATTAGAATAGCACCTAATACTGTACAAGCGATACCACTATCCTCTGCACGCTTTAGTTTCTTTGCTCCAATATTCATCCCAGATAATGTTGCGGCAGCAGTACCTACGGCTAGCCCAGGCATGAGTGAGTATTGATTTAAATTCGTACCTATAACATAGGCAGGTACTGCAGCATCCCCATATGTTGTTCTAGCTAATATTGCAAAAAGAGCAAAAGTACTTATATTTCTGGTAAGCCCTTGTAATGCTGCTGGAAATCCAATATTTATTATTTGTTTTCCCCTATCCCAATAAGGTTTAATCATGTGTATATAATCCACCTTAAGTACAAATTTTCCGCTTAATAAGGCTCCCCATCCTAATGAGGCTCCTACAAGTCTTGCTATAGCAGAACCCATTGCAGCACCTGCTACTCCCATTTCTGGAAAAATCCAAACTCCAAAAATAAAAAAATAGTTAAATACTACATTTGTTATATTCATTACGATATCTATTAATAAAGGTGTTTTTGTATCTCCTGCTCCTTGAAATATGGCCTTTGCCATAAAATGAAGTAAAAAAAACGGAATACCTAAGAAGAATACTGTCATATACCCTTCTGCCAATACTAAAACATTATCATTAACTCCTAATAGCCTTAAACTAGGTTTATTAATTAATAGCCCAAGGGGCACCATAAATATCGATGCTAATAAACACAAATAAAAGGATTGCCCAGCACTTAAGGAGGCATTTTTTCTATCATCCCTACCGACAAAACGCGACACCATAGCAGTAGTGCCTGTAGATATTGCCATTACTAAAATCATAATCAGATTGACGATATTTCTACTAGAGCCTACAGCAGATATAGCATCTACACCTACTGAGCTTACCATTTTCATATCAATAGTTCCAATTGATACTTGTAATAAAGATTGTACTACTACGGGCAAGGCTAAATATGCAGCGTTTTTATAAAGGTTTTCGTTATTAAGAAGAAATTCCCTCTTCTTATCATATGCTAAACTATTTCCCATTCAATATCCCCCTTATTAATTTATAGTAGTATCTACATCTTATATCATTAAGTAGGCTTTTTCAAATTCTATAAGGAGTCAAGGGGGTGGTTCTTTTTGGTTATTTTCAATCCTTTTGTCTCTGGGTTCCTTTTTAGCATAATCATGTACCAAGCAGATAGTACTATGCCCTTAAATACACTTGATATGCTTATTGCCCACCATACTCCATCTAGTCCAAGGCCAGTTGAAGAAAGTATAAGTGCTGCTGGTATTCTGAGTCCGTTAAAAACTATGCCTACAATTGATGGAGGTATAGTTTTTCCAAGTCCATTGAAAGCACCTGCTGTAGTCGACTCTATGCACATAAATAGCTGTGAAAGTCCTAATATTCTCAGATATACAACTCCAAATCTTATGGTCTCTTCCTCTTGGATAAAGATATAGAATAATGGTCTTGCTGCAAATATCAGAAGCGCAGTAGCTACTAAGCCTATTATAGACATTATTGTCATACCCACAAAATATCCTCTAAAAACTCTAGTCCACTTTTTAGCACCATAATTTTGACCAACAAAAGCACCCATTGCTGTCTGAAATCCTCCTGCAGTCATCCAAGATATTGCTTCTATCTGAGAGCCCACCTTTTGTACTGCAATTGGTATAGGTCCCCACTGAGCAATAATCCTTGCTATCACCATTGCAAATGTGGTAAACAACCCGCTTTGAAGAGCTACAGGGAATCCGAGTTTAACTATTTTTCTTATATGTGCCATATCAGGAGCTTTTAGAAGGTGCAAACCGGAAAAAAGCTCTGTTTTTTTTCTAGCATTCACTATAAATATAATAGTTACAGTAGCTTGTGCTATTACTGTTGCCATAGCAGCGCCTGCAACTTCTAGCCTTGGAAAAGGCCCTATTCCTAAAATCAATATGGGGTCTAAAATCATATTAACTATAAGTCCTATGGAGTTTATGATAAAAGGCGTTTTACTTTCACCATATCCGTTAAATATTGCTGTAAAAACAGGGTTGATAAAATAAAATAATATGCCACAGGATATAATGACTAAGTATGTGATAGCATCTTTTATAATATCTGCCTCTCCAAGATTAAAAAAACCTATTAAGGACTTTCTGAATGTTATAAGTACAAGTCCATAAAATAATGCTAGGCAAATAATCATCTGGATACTATGTTTTATATATACCTTTGCTTGGTCCATGTTCTTCTTGCCTACTGACTGAGCTACTCCTACCTCTGCACCTATTTTAGGTATCAATATAAATGCCATTGCCAGCCATGTAAAAAACCCCGCTGTTCCAACTGAAGCAACAGCTCTAGAGCCTATTCTCCCAACCCATATCATATCTGTCATGTTATATGCCATTTGTACAAAGGATGTTCCCATAATTGGAATAGCAAGCTTAAATAGTGCTTTTAAAATATTTCCTTCTGTTAAGTTGTTTGTCCTAGTCATTCATTTATCTACTCCTTCACATAGCTAAATCAAGGAGATATGTGGAGACTATTGAAAAAATTCTAGTTTTTCGATAATCTCTTATCTGTCCCCATAGTTATTGATTTAAGTTTATCTTAATAGCTTTATCTATGACAATACTATCTTCTGATACAATTGAATCATAAGCAAGTATCTCTACACCGTTTTCACTTGCTAACTTAACTGCCTCTGAAAAGTTTTTATCCATTTGCCAGTTTAGTCTAAATTCATTGGTTCTCTTCATTTGTATTAGGAAAAATATAGTCCCTCGATAGCCTTCCTTAACTGCCTCTATCATTTCAAGTACATGCTTTGCACCTCTTTCTGTAGGTGCATCGGGAAACATAGAAACACCATGGTTTTCTAGAGTTACACCCTTTACTTCTATAAAGCCTTTTTGGTGTTCAGATTCGTAGTAAATATCATATCTTGATTTGCCAAAGGTAACCTCTCTTTTTGAATATACTATATCCTTAATCTCTTTAATCTTACCTTCCTTAAGCGCCTCAAATACAACTGTATTTGGCACTTGGGAATCCATGTTGACTAACATATCTCCCTTCCAAACAGCAATAAGCGAATATCTTGTCTTTCTGTTTGGATTATTAGAGCAGTCCTCTAGTATAACTTTTGCTCCAGGTACAAGTAGTTCATTACATCTTCCGGTGTTTTTCACATGCACTATTTCTTCATTTCCATCAATTAATACATGTGCTATAAATCTGTTGGGCCTTTTTAAAAAAGTCCCTTCTACTGTTTTTAAATACTTCATTCGTTTTCTCCTTTAGTTAAAATCTCTTCATATATCCACACTTCCTACATAGCTCTTCAACAGCTTCTCTTCTTGAAAATCCATTGACTATACTTTTAGCCCTATCATTTTCTATTATTTCAGAAAAAAGTGTTTTATTTATATTTCCTAGTTTAATTACCCCTTCACCATCAAGACAACAGGGTACTACAGTTCCATCTACTAATATGGCTATTTGATTTCTTAGACCATAGCAAAAACCTTTGCCCTCATCTTCTATTTCCTTTAAGTCAGGCCACTTAAACTCATAATCTTGGTTTAAATATACTCTATTAGCTATTTTAATCCCCCTACTTGGAATAACTATTTCTTCAATTTTATAATCCAAGTTGAAGCTTTTTTCTATAATCTCTAGTATTTGACCATTTCTTTTTCTTTGAAGATTAGTAGCATTATCCTTATCTAGATTCCATAGTCTTAGTGATATCAAAGTTTCAGTTTTATCAATTGCCTCTTTTATGAATGAAATAATATTATTAATATATACATCCTTATTTTCTAGTCTATCATTTCCATCAAAACTATGAAGAGAGAAATTAACCTGCCTTAGTGCAGGTTTTAATAATAACTTGTCTTTAGCTTTAATTATTAAGGTTCCATTTGTAGTTATATTGACCTTAAAGCCCTTTTCATAGCTTAAATCCAAAAACTTATCTATTTCTGGATGAAGAAGGGGCTCTCCCTTTACGTGAAAATATATATAATCTGTGTATGGTTTTATTTGTTCTAATATATTATTAAATATCTCTAGTTTCATAAATTCTGGCGGTCTCATTGTTTGTGGACAAAACCTACAGGAAAGATTACAGACATTCGTTATTTCTATATATATTTTCTTAAATTTCTTCATAGTTTTCTACTCCAATATAATTTGTTATTTAATAAGCTTTGATAATTCCTTAAATACAGGGGTTCCTGCTACCTTTAATAGGTCAAACAAGATTGCTTCTGTACTATAAATGACAGCACCCATTTTTTCCATAAGACTTAGTCCGTTTTTATAATTTTCTTTTGATCTTGAACAAACAGCATCTTCTGCTACAAAAACCTGGTATCCGTTGTCTAGCAAATCTCTTACAGTTTGAAAAACACAAACATGAGTTTCCATTCCTGTAATTATTATTTTTTTCCTACCTATGCTATTAAGAGCTAATTTTACTTCTTCCATATATCCTGAAAAAGATATTTTGTCATAAATTAAATCTTTATCGATATTTACACTTATTTCAGAAACTGTTGTTCCTAGACCCTTTGGATATTGTTCAGTACCTATAACAGGAATATTTAATTTTTGTGCTGTACTTATTAAGATATTAGTATTATCAATAACCTTTTTCCCATACTTCATTGTAGGAACCAAACGTTCTTGAATATCAATTATCATCAGTACAGTATCCTCTTGTTTTAATGTAAACTTATCCATTTGTACACACTCCCTTTATATTAATATTATGTCAATATTTTTAAACATGAAAACAGGTTACTGATTAAACTCTCTACCCTCCTGCAATTGACGTAATTATACTTATAATGTCTCCGTCTTTTAGTTTAGTACTTAGCTTAACCTTTCTATAATTCACCATATATAGTCCAAAAGCTTTTATGGGCAAAGGACATTTTATTCTTTTAATCACATCTCCCACTGTTACTCCTTCTTCAATTTCTATAAACCCCTCTTCATCTAAAGCTTCGGTATTACAAAATGATCCTGGATAGACTTTAACCTTCATAACTTATCCTCACTTATATATCTTCTTTTATAAGCTTTTCTAATTCAAGTTCTCTTATAGTTTCATCAGTTGGCACTCCACTAGTATTCCAACCAAAAACTTTCCAATGATCTTTCATCATTTGCTCTATGGGTATAGTCTTGCCTTTATTAGGTCCTTCCTCTAAGGGCGGATTCCCTGACACTCTGTCATGCATTTTAAAGCTCAAGGGCTCTATACCTTCTCTAGTATTAAACATCTGCCTTAATGTTTGTATGCGCTTGCCTATTTCCATATATTCATCAGGGGTCTTATTCCATCCTGTTGCTGCATTTAGGTAATCAAAAACCCTAAAGTGCTGAGCACCCGTTATCATTGCAAATAAACATCCTCCAACTCCATCTATGATTTGTTTATAACAGCTTCCTGCCATAGATTTAAGTGCTACTTCCTCTGATGGAATAAAATCATTGTCTTTAGGAGTTCTATTCCTAACCTTAGGTGCCCAAGTTACATACTCCCATAACCTTATATAATTATAGTACTGACCTGCACCAATGGTATGTCTACCCGGAGTAGGGTCAGCAGAGAAATGAATTCCCAAAACAGGATCTAACCTAGGGTCATGCATTCCAGGCTCTTGTCCTCCTGCATGAATAGCATATTTTTCTGAGTTTCTCCCTATTTTATTAGCTGCTATCTTGACCCCATCTGCCAATAGGTCTCCTATCCCTTCTCTTCTTATCATTTTCTTAACTAGCTCGATAATTGCTAGAGAATTTCCCCATCTTAATTCTAATCCATCTGTGTCTTCTTTAGTCAATATGCCATTTTCAAAGCACTCTATAGCAAAAGCTACTGAGGTCCCTGCAGATATGCTGTCCATACCTGCACGATTTAATAGCTCATTAATATAAAATATTGCATCTAAATCCTTATTCATTAAGAGTGCACCAAAGGAGTTCACTGTTTCGTACTCTGGTTTATGAGTATGTGTAAACTCTCCTTTAGTTATATCCTCTATATTACATACCCCACCACAGCCTATTACACATGAATAGCAATGATATTTTTTTTCTTCTCTTTCTATTATCTTGTCAGGATTCACATTATTATAGTAAGATTTGTTATAGTCTACTACTGAACCACCCCAGTTTTTCACTGGACTATCCCCATTAGGCAGTCCGAAAGTGTTGGAGAATATAGTTCCCCACCTTTTCATCATAAAAGCACTCATTATTCCATCTGCGGATGAATAAGTCTTCCCTTTAGACATTAGACTGCTTAAGTGTGGTAAAAAACTACCCTTAACTATTTTAGGCAAATTCGCATTTTTTATTTTACTTGTATATTCTTTACTAATTGCCCTCACTTCATTTGGATTTTCACATGCTACTTGCATTGAGCCTGCAAGTACTACAGCCTTTAGTTTTTTTGAGCCCATTACTGCTCCAACTCCTGAGCGTGCTGCAATTCTTCCCTTATCATTACAAATTCCCGATATAAGGGACATTTTTTCCCCAGATTGTCCTATAACTGCTATAGCTGGCTTCCTTTTACCACCGTTTTCTTTCTCTAATATTTCTTCTGATTCAACTGCATCCCTTCCCCATATATGTGAAGCATTTTTAAGTTGTGGTCCCTTATCATCTATATACAAATAAACAGGCTCTTCGGAAATTCCTTTAAAGAAAATACCATCATATCCACATCGCTTAATGGCAGGTGAAAGTATTCCTCCACAGTTAGCATCTCCCCAACCTCCTGTTAAGGGAGATTTACATACTGCCATCCACCTTCCTGTCATTACACTTCCTGTTCCAGTTAACAGTCCACTTACAAAGCCTAACATATTGTCAGGGCCTAGGGGAGCTGCATTCTTTGGCATGTTATTGTAAAGCATATATGCTCCTAATCCAACCCCTGATAGCAGTTTTTCATAAACTTCATCTTTTATATGTTTTTCTTGTATCCCCTTAGTAGTCAGATCAACTACAAGAACCTTGCTCATATAGCCCTTCATACAATACACTCCTTGGTTTTAATAAATATAAGCAATACTTCTGTTATTTAACTTTTAATTTATTCCAATCAATCATAATAATATTATACCATTTTTCTTATTTGAATTAGCATAGTAACAATAAAATAGACCCAAAATATCATCTGATATCTTAGGTCTATTTATTATTTTAATTCCTCTACTTTTTCTATTAGCTTTATAGGATTAACTATTTTCCCAAGTCTTTGATCATCATTTTTAGTTATTGTTTCACTTGTATAACACAAAGGCCTCATTCACTTCCACTCAGCATCTGTAGGTTTCACTTTTTTATCCCTATTCAAAGTACCACCTCCATAGTAGTCAATTGTCTGTTTTCTAAAAGTTAAAACTATAACCCAAACTGTTTAAAGGAATACTTAAGTAGTTATTGTTTATAAAGGAAATAAATGTTATAATCTATTTAAACAGATATTTAATTAGGTAACAAAGGAGGAATTATGTTGGGTTTTCCTAAAACATTTAAAGCACTTTCTGATCCAGTTAGAAGACAAATACTCCTTTTGCTAATAAAGGGAAGACTTTCAGCTGGAGAGCTGGCGCAGCACTTTGATATGACATGGCCAGCTATTTCTTATCATCTATCTCAGTTAAAAAAAGCAGATTTAATCTACGAAACAAAGTATAAAAATTACATATATTATGAGCTGAATACATCTATTTTTGAGGAAATAATTCTTTGGCTTGAACAATTTAAGGGAGGTAAAAATGATGAAAAATAAGTATCGTTTGTTTTATATATTAATGTATTTACCATTAATATTAGCAATACTTATTTTACCTTTTTTCTCTAACAATTATTTTTATTGATGCAATTGTATCTATCATTTATTCCTATGTTGCTTATAAAAAGTCAAGGTCTAGATAATATTAAATAAAAAGCCATTCTTAGGGTATCTACTCCCTTTGAATGGCCTTATAATTAATCACTGCTTATAATAGTTTCTTGATTTTGAGTCAAAGAGAACCGTCCCCTTGACTTACCCTTGACTTATTTATATTTATTTAGATAATAACCTTTTCTCTCCAGTTATCTCTTGTATTGGCTTAATATTTTGTGATACCTCAACAGTTCCCATGTATTCTCCATTTTTATCTCTTACAGCAAAATATCTTATGTAAATAAATTCACCTCTAGCTTTGATCCAGAAAGCTTCACTGTCCTTTTCTCCACTCTTGAAGTCCTCTAGTATCTTTTCTACTGTTTTAACGCTGGCATGAGGATGGCAGTTTTGTACTGTACGTCCTATTACTGATTTAGTTCTTGGGAAAAATCTTTCTGCTGGTTGTGAGAAGTATTTTACTATGTCATCCTTATCTATAAAGGTTATATCGAATGGAAGAGTATTTAATAATATTTCAAGTTCTTCAACCTTAAATATTCCTGAATCAAACTTAACATATCCAGCAGGACCACCTTTTGTTTCTTCCTTAGCTATTTTCTCTACAGGTGCTCTTTCTGGTCTCCACTTTTCACTAGGTGCTACTATACAATAGCCTATTTCTTCACTATCATCTGCAATTTTTAGCCATTCGTCTTCAGTAAGTACATCTACTAGCATAGGAAGCATTATGCTTTCTTCTTTGAAAATCATATCTAGAATTTTATTTGCCATGGTTTCTGCTTTTTTCTCTATTTCCTCCATTTCCTTCATTTCTATATCATCTTGAAGTAGTAGCAACTTAAATTCCTTAATATCTCTACGAATCTCATCATCTACTCCCCACATTACCTTTGGTGGAGCTGTGATCCCGTACTTTTCCATGTAAGGGAATAATATATTTTCTTTTCTACTATAATGCTTTTCTATGTCCATTAATAGATTTACGTCTTCAATAATACTAAATTTAACTTTTCCCATTCCATTAACTACAAAGTCTTTTACCTTAGGAAGTATGCTGTTTTTTAGCAAATCCTCTAATGCAAAATTTTCCTCTTTTAGTACCCTTACTGGGTGTCCTGGTTTTTCTTCTTCTTTTGACACACTGTGGATTTCTTCAATTGAGCCTTTGAATATTTCTGCATGAACATCACAAAGTCTTTGGATTTCCTCAACTGGCATTCCATCCTTTATTAAGCCTGCTTCCATTTCAGATATTTCGCTAGCAGCGACTCCACTTATAAGATTAGCAAATTGATCTTTAACATCTTTAGGGTCCTTTCCATCATGTAGTTGCATGATTATCTCTTTTAATACAGCCTGCCTCTTTTTCTTATTAGTGTCTTCTAATACCTCTCTGTTGTTAATTAGTTCACTCATTTCTTTTCCTCCTTTAAATTATTTCAAAACCATTTTCTTTTAATTTTTCTTTTATCTTTTCTATATCAAAATTTTTCATCTGTGTACCTTTTTGTATGGTCATTATTCTACCTGCTGTATTCATCATAATGGGATTTGCTATATCTTCAAATCCTAGCTCTCTTAGAATGTCTTTTATCTCTGGATACTTAGTACATAGTTCATATATAGTTTCGTTTAAAGATATAACTTTATTCATAATATTCCTCCAAAACCTAATTTATATATTTAATATACCCTTATTTTGCTATAATTTATGTGATTGAAATCAATTCTCAATAAAAAAACTGATTATTGAAAAATATTTTCAACAATCAGCTCTTGTTTTTTTATATTCACTATTTTAGATATATAAATATTCCTAAAAAGTGCATTACACTTCCACCTAGTACAAATAAGTGCCATATTGCATGGTTATAGGGTATCTTCTTTATTGAGTAGAATATTGTTCCCAATGTATAGATTATTCCACCTGCCAGTAACCAAATGAAAAATCCTTTTGGCACCACCTCTAACATTGGTCTTATGGCAATAACTACTATCCAGCCCATGAGTATATACATAAGTACAGAAACCATTTTAAACTTGTCAAATTTATTATAGGTGAATATCTTAAATCCTATACCTAATAATGCTATAGTCCATACCGCAGCTAATATTCCTATTCTCCAATATCCTTTCATAGATAGAAGTGTAATTGGAGTATATGTACCCGCTATAAATAAGAATATTGATGAATGGTCAAATACTCTAAGTATTCTTTTTATCTTGTCATTCTGAAAACTATGATATAGGGTTGAGGATGTATATAGGCATATGGAGCAAAAACCATATATACTAAAAGCAACTATTGATATTACACTTTTATCCCAAATAGCGTATATCAGTAGGATAGTTAGTGTAACTACACTAAACAAAATACCTACACCATGGGTTATGCTGCTAGCTATTTCCTCCTTTAGTGAATAGGCCTTCTTTGATAATTCATTAATGTCTATAGCTTTGTTTAATTCCTTCATAAAATCACCTCAATATAAAGTCTATATGACTATAGTACCACATGGTTTTCAAAACTACAAGTAGCAGTTTTTATAAACTCTCAAAAGGGTATATTTTGAATCACCTATATTTATATATAATAAACCCGCAGATGCCTGCGGGTCCATGTGTTTGCTATCCCTTAAAATCAACCTTTACAGGTCTTCCTTTTTCATTTAATGTGATTTTAGTAATCTTAACTAGCTTTTTCTCATCATTAATTTTATCACATTCTAGAACTTGATATGTTTTTGATGTGTCTCCGTTTGCTTTAAAAACATCACCAATTATTTTGAGAAATGAGTATGGATGATCTGGGTCCTTTAGACATATCATTGATGTATTTGGCTTTAGCATAGCCTCTGTGATTAGCTTTGCATAGTCTATTTCTTTAAGGTCTCCAATTAAATAATATCCAGCCTCATCGTTTAAATTCTCAAAGCTTTTAACTTGCTTCATTGTAGAATTAGCCTTAGCTACTGCACCTATAGTAGCGAAAAGAGGAAGGATTCCCCATCCTTTGTGACCTGAAACAACAAAAGAATCTTTATTCGCTACTGCTCCTTCGATATAATTTGCAAATGCTTCTGTCATAAATTCTTGATCAACTAGTTTTTTTAACATTGGGTTCATTTTATCAACTCCATTAATAGTTATTACTATTTTTATAGTTTTATATGATTATTACCTTTTTATCTAGGATAAAAAGTTCAGGTAAGGAGCATACCTTACCTGAACTCAATATAATTTTTTATTTGCTCCATTTCAAGATAAGGTCTTTTGCTGCCTTAGCTTCATCTATTCTTCTAACAGGTGTATTGTGTGGTGCTTCTTTTAGCATCTGAGGATCTTTTTCTGCTTCTTCAGCTATTTTTATCATAGCATCAATGAAACCATCTAATGTTTCAACACTTTCTGTTTCAGTAGGCTCAACCATTATTGCTTGGTCCACAATTAATGGGAAGTATACTGTTGGTGGATGGTATCCATAGTCAAGTAGTCTCTTAGCAATATCTAATGTACTTACTTCTAGGTTATCTTCTTTTAATCCACCTAATACAAACTCGTGCTTACATACTTGATCTAATGGTAGATAGTAGTGATTTTTAAGCTTATTCATCATATAGTTTGCATTAAGTACAGCTATCTCACTGACTTCTCTAAGCCCTTCTGCACCATAAGCTAATATATAAGCATAGGCTCTTACTAATACTCCAAAGTGACCATAGAAGCCTTTTATTTTACCAATTGATTCTGCACAATCATAGTTTAGTGTGTAAGTATCTCCATTCTTTTCTACCATTGGACATGGAAGGAACTTGACTAAGTCTTCTCTAACTCCTACTGGCCCACTTCCAGGTCCTCCTCCACCGTGAGGTGTTGAGAATGTTTTGTGTAGGTTATAATGCATTACGTCAAAGCCCATATCTCCAGGTCTTGTAATTCCCATAATAGCGTTCATGTTAGCGCCATCATAGTACAATAGACCGCCTGCCTCATGTACTAGATCAGATATTTCTTTAATATTCTTTTCAAATAATCCAAGCGTACTTGGATTTGTAAGCATCAATCCTGCTATTTCGTCGTTTAGTACAGCCTTTAGTGATTCTATATCTACTGCACCATATTTATCTGATTTTATTTCAAGAATGTCAAAGCCTGCAACTTGTGCACTTGACGGATTTGTACCATGAGCTGAGTCTGGGACTATTATTTTAGTTCTCTTGCTGTCTCCTCTAGAAGCATGATATGCTTTTATAACTAATAGACCTGTAAGCTCTCCATGTGCTCCAGCTGCTGGTTGTAGCGTTGTTCTAGCCATACCAGAGATTTCTGAAAGCTGACTTTCAAGATTATACATTAGCTCCAAAGCACCCTGTACAGTTTCCTCAGGTTGATATGGATGTATATCAGCAAAGCCGCTAAGAGCTGCCATATCTTCATTTATCTTAGGATTGTATTTCATTGTACATGAGCCTAATGGATAAAACCCTGTATCTAACCCATAATTTTTATTTGAAAGATTAGTGAAATGTCTAACTACATCTACTTCACTTACTTCTGGTAGGTCAACTTCTTTTTCATTTAAAAATTGACTTGGAATAATTGAGTCTAGTGGAAGCTCATTTGTATCTAGCTTCGGAAGACTATATGCAGTTCTTCCTTCCCTGGAGATTTCAAATATTAGTTTATCATAGTTTTTAAGCATACTATCTCACCTCCAAAGCACTAACTAGTCTATCAATTTCTGCTTTTGTTCTCTTCTCTGTAACACAGAAAAGAAGTCCCTTATCGTATCCAACATATTCTTTTCCTAGCTCATATCCACCAAGAATTCCTTTATTCAGAAGCTCTTTATTAACCTTGCTAGCTTCTATATCACTTGTAACTGCAAATTCCTTAAAGAACGGCTGCTTAAATAAAGGCTTAAACTTGCCAGATTTAATAACTTCATTATAAGCATAGTGGGCTTTTTGTGTGCTTTGTAGGGCAACTTCTCTAAGGCCTTGTTTACCCATTGTAATCATGTATATAGCAGCCATGACCATGTTCAATCCTTGGTTTGAACATATATTTGAGGTCGCTTTATATCTTCTTATATGTTGTTCTCTTGCTTGAAGAGTAAGTACAAATGCTCTTTTGCCGTCTACATCTATAGATTGACCTACTATCCTTCCAGGAAGCTTTCTAACAAGCTTTGAAGTGGTTGCTAAAAATCCTAAATGTGGTCCACCAAAGTTAAGTCTATTCCCAAGAGATTGTGCCTCTCCTACTACTATGTCTACACCTAAATCGCCAGGTGTTTTTAGTATTCCTAATGATATAGGATCAGTATACATAATTAGGTTTCCTTTATTTTCATGGATAATCTTCTCTACTTCTGTTATGTCCTCTATTACTCCAAAGAAGTTTGGACTTTGGACTATAACACCAGCAGTATCCTTACTTACTAGGGATTTTAGCTTTTCTACATCTGTAACACCATCTGCCATATCTACTTCTACTAGTTCAATATCCCTTACTGATAGATAAGTCTTAAGAACTTTTCTAGTTTCTGGGTTAACTGTCTTAGAAACAATAACTGATTTACGTCTAGTATTTTCGCAAGACATTATAGCTGCTTCAGCTGCTGCAGTAGGACCATCATACATTGATGCATTAGTAACATCCATACCTGTAAGATTAGTTATCATAGTTTGATATTCAAAAATTATTTGTACTGTTCCTTGGCTTATCTCTGGCTGGTAAGGAGTATAAGCAGTGTAAAACTCAGATCTCATAGCAAGATGTTTTACTATTGAGGGTATGTAATGGTCATACGCTCCTGCTCCTAAAAAACATACTAGTTCATCTGTGCTTTTATTTTTATCTGTAAGAACTTTCATATGGCTTGCAATTTCCATCTCAGACATTGCATCCCCAATATTAAGCTTTCTGTTTAATTTTAAATTATTAGGTATGTCTGAGAACAAGTCGCCTATAGAGCTTACACCAATGCTTTCAAGCATTCGCTTCCTATCAGCCTCAGTATTTGGTATATATCTATGCATACTATTCCTCCTTACTACAGAAGTCTTCGTATTCCTCAGGGTTCATTAATTCTTCAAGTTCGGATTCATCTGAAAGTTCAATTTTCACAATCCAGTTTGCATATGCATCTTCGTTAAGTAGTCCTGGTTCTCCATCTAAATCCTCATTTGCTTCAACTACTTTACCTGATACAGGAAGATAGGAATCTGAAGCTGCTTTAACAGATTCAACTACTGAGAAAACATCACCTTTAGTAAGATCATCATCAACTTGTGGTAATTCAACATAAACGATTTCCCCTAGTTTATGTTGTGCAAAATCTGTAATTCCAATATAAGCTTCCTTTCCCTCTACCTTAATCCACTCATGATCATTTGAATATAAAAGACCTTCAACTATTTTCATAAACATATTCCTCCTTGATTTAATTTTTAATTATTTAATTTTATTTTATTTTATTTCATTTTATTTTTTATAGTGTTTCTGATAGAATCTCTTATTTACCACTTTTGCTTTCAAACTTCTATTTCTTACTTGGATATCAAATTCTGCATCAAGCGCAGTATATTCTATGTCAACCAACGCTAGACCTACATTTCTTTTTGTAGAAGGTGAGTAGTATCCTGTTGTTACAACTCCAATTTTCTTGCCATCTGCAAAAACTTCGTATCCATGTCTAGGAACGCCTCTATCTATTAATTCAAAGCCTACTACTTTTCTCTTTAATCCTTCTGCTTTTTGTTTAGCTAAAGCATCTTTTCCTATGAAGTTTTCTTTGTTTAGCTTTACGAACATGCCATAGCCTGCTTCTAATGGAGTGATGTCTTTACCAAGCTCATTACCATAAAGAGGAAGGTTAACTTCGAATCTAAGTGTATCTCTAGCACCAAGACCTGCTGGTTTAAGTCCGTCTTCTTTTCCTGCTTCCATTACCTTATCCCATAACTCTTCTGCATGTTCATGATCGAAATAAATCTCAAACCCATCTTCTCCAGTGTAACCTGTTCTTGAAATCAAGCAGTTTACTCCTGCAATGTTTACATCTCTCTTTAGATAGAAGAATTTTATTTCAGAAAGATCTGTATCAGTAAGCTTTTGAACAATTTTTTGTGCATTAGGTCCTTGAATAGCTACTTCAGATATATCATCTGAAAGATTTTTAACGTTTACATCAAAGCCTTTTGCATTTTCATTCATCCAATCTACGTCTTTTTCAACATTAGATGCATTAATTACAAGGAAATAATGATCATTAGAGAATTTATAAACTAAAAGATCATCTACAACCCCACCATCTGGATAGCACATAAAACAATATGCTATTTGATTGTCATTAAGTACTGAGATGTCATTTGTAACCAAATACTGAACATAATCTAACGCCTGTGGTCCTGTAATCTCTACTTCTCCCATGTGTGAAACATCAAAGATTCCTGCTTGTGTTCTAACTGCCTCATGCTCCTGTGTCAATCCTTCATACTGTACTGGCAATGCCCATCCTGAATAATCGACTACCTTTCCGCCATGCTTAATATGAGCATTGTAAAGTGATGTTTTTCTTGGCTCTGTCAAAATAACTCCTCCTTTCGAATTTTAAGTTTACTTAAAATATACTTATAGATAATACTAATTATGTGACTAAACAAAATATTATATTCACTTATGTAAAGGCATAATATAGGTATAAGATACCCAAATAATAAGTAAATCTTACAATAATAAATATAACAAATAATAAGTAACAAAAAAGGAACATAACAGCATAAGAGCAATAGAAAACCATGCGCCATTATATTCCTCTGTTTCCTAACCTGAGAGCTTCTGTATTTTATGTAATACATTTCTCCTTCGGCGCCGAATAACCGGACTCTTCAGAGTTCCATCTGATGACGATACTTTTGCCTGAAAGTTTCTATAAAATTTAGCTCATTTTATATTGCTTCTTCGGCTACCCTATTAAGATATCTCTCGCCACCCTCATCTGGTACCATATATATTTGTCATATACTAAACCATTCGACTAAATCATAATATATTTTCAAAGAAATATCAATGATAGTTATTAAATTAACTATTCCGTTATTTCGTTAAAAATTTAACTATCCTTTGTATAAATATATATGCAAGCATAATAATTTAGTGGGTTGACGCAATACCTTATATGCCTTTATTTAAGCCATATTTTTTGTTATATTCATAATGCTTATACTTAAATAATAATATACCATGAAAAAAATATCAATACTTATTGCTAAATCTTCTTAAGTTCCGTTAAAAAATTAACTATATTGTTTGATAAATATGTATATTCCCTAAATCTACCTTTAAAATTCTAGCTTAATTATCTTTTGTTACTATTTTGAGTATATGTATATGAGGCTATATTGAAATATGATAAAATGGAAGTCAGTATAATTATTAAAAAATGAATTACTATAATCTAAAGATTTTGGAGGTATTAGCATGAGCGACAAATGGTGGTATATGGTTAAGGATTTTCAAATGAAGTTTGGTCACCCCTATAGAGATACTCCTGAGCTTGTGGATGCTGAAAGGGTGTGCAAAAGATATAATTGGATGCTTGAAGAGATAGATGAATTCAAGGAAGCCAATGATATATATGAACAGGCAGATGCAATGATAGATTTAATGTATTTTGCTTTGGGAACCTTGGTTGAAATGGGAGTTAAGCCTGATAAAATATTTAAGATTGTACATACTGCTAATATGGACAAGCTATGGAGTGATGGAAAGCCTCATTACAAGGAGGATGGAAAGACTATAAAGCCTGAGGGATGGGAAGACCCATATCCTAAAATCAAGAAAGAAATTGATAGTCAAGCCAAATAAACTTTGGCTTGACCCTTAGAATCATTCGCTTGGCTCAGGGTGACAATTCTAATATGCGTTGACATAAGAATTGTCATCTTGAGCATATGCGAAGGATCTCTATGCATTAATTTTAGCACTTCTAATAACTTTATTAAGTGCACGCATTAAAGATGGAATAAATATTATTTGAATAGCTATTCCAGGAAGTCCTGTCAATACTGCTGTTTTAACAAATGCTATAGCATTCATCTGTATACCAAACCCTAATGATAGTGCAAATATTACTATACCTGCTACTACTCTACCTGCTATCATGGCTAAAATAAGTGCTGGTATAGATGGAAGTTTTAATTTTCTAGTAGCTAAGGATGCAACTAATCCGTAAATCCCTAACTCAAAAACCATAATTAATCCCATAGGAAATATAATGGGCATTCCTGTGAGTACGCTGCTTACTAATGGTGTAACAATTCCTAATAATAGTGCTAAAAATGGTGGCAGTACAAAGCCTCCTATTAAAACTGGTATATGCATAGGCAAAAATACTGGCCCTGTTCCTCCAAACAAATGAAAAAACATTGGCATGAGTATTCCTAAAGCTAATAATAGGCCTGTTAATACTAGGTCTTTTGTTGAAAACTTCTTGTTCATTTTCTTCAATGCATACACTGTTAATAGAATAAGTACTAATTGAATTGCAATACCAGGAAGTCCTCTCAATACTTCCTTCTCAATATTTGCCATATCTTTCATCTGAAATCCAAAACCTAATGTTAATACATAATACAGAATGTTTGCTAATATTCTACCAGCTATTATAGCTATAATAATTACTGGTATGCCTATTAATACTATGTCCTTAATTGAAAATCTCTTTTTCATTTTAACCTCCCAAAAAAATAACCACGAAAGTTTCCTTCATGGAAAAAACCTTCATGGTTTTATTTCTCTAATATTATCTTTACTTTTTTTATCATTTCATCAAAAAGCTGCTTTAATTGATAGCCTTCAAGGCCTATTATTTCAAAATTACATTTACTTACCGGAAGCAGGAGCTTTTTAGCTCTACTGCTTGCAACTGCTTCTGCCATTCTGGGACTTATTTCTCCCATCATAGAATTTGCAGCAATAATTGCCATAGGCCCTATAATAATATCAACACTGTCACTCATCCATACTATTGCATTCTCACCAGTAGCACCATCATTTCCTCCGGCTTTGAGCATATTAGCTGTGGCTTGGGAATTCGTCCCCAACACGATGATTTCAATATCATCATTCTTTAAAGACTTCAGTCTTTCTACAATTTGACAGCCTATGCCTCCGCCTTTTCCATCTATTACAGCGATTTTCATACTAAACCCTCTTTTTTATGCTATCTAGAAAATGGGAGATCTTTTGAATTAGCTCTTCTGGGTTGTTCACATTTTGAGATAGTTTCTCTACTGGGCACATATCTGTTTTGTCTCTGTTCTTAATATATGGTGAGCTTTCATCATAAAAGAAGCTGATGGTAGTATCTTCAAAAACCTTTATAGCTTCATGAGAAATAAGTTTTGTATAAAGTCCCTTAATATCTACATGTTTACAAAGGATAGCAGCAGCTCTTCCTATAACCCTGTCTGCAACACTCGCTCCTTTTAGGTCTTCTTTAAGATCCAACACTGCAGTATACATAGGCTTTATTCCCTTATCTGTGCTTGTAAATATTATTTTACCTTCTTTTACTATGGCTATTGTAAGTTCTTTCTCTGCAAGAACCTCTTTAGCTAGTTCTAAATCCTTCATCTGTTCAGCTCCTAGTTTTTGAATATAGGTATATGATAACAGACTTCATCATGTTTTTCAATTTATTATTAGAGCTTAGTATTCCTTTAACTAAACTCATAAATTAATACTTATTTTACCCTTAATTATGGATGATTGAATATAAAATAATTATTTAATATACTATAGATGAGATATTGAAATCATATATTTTATAATTTCTTAGGAATCATAACAATAAAGGAGTGATTGTCTGTGAATTTGTCTATACCTATGCTTTCTATACTTATTGTATTAAATGTTTTCCTAGCTTTTATACTTATTTTTCTTGAAAGGAAAGATCCGTCAGCCACATGGGCTTGGCTTATGGTTTTACTTTTAGTACCTTATTTGGGTTTTATCCTTTACCTGACCTTAGGTCAAAACCTAAGCAGGCAAAAGATTTTTGATACAAAAACAGAAGAAGATATAGTAATAGGAAAAATCATGCGAGAACAGATATCTCATATTCAAAATAATGAGATATATTTTAATGATAAAGAAATGGCGAGTTATCAAGACATGATAAGAATGCAACTAATTAATGACGATTCCATATTTACTCAAGATAATGAAGTAGAAATTTTTACAGATGGTAAAGAAAAATTTCAAGCCCTGCTAGATTCAATTAATAATGCAAATCACCATGTCCATTTGCTCTATTATATAATCAGGAATGATAAGCTTAGTAGAATGGTCATGACTGCTCTTACAAAAAAGGCTAAAGAAGGTATTGAAGTAAGACTCTTATATGATGCTCTTGGTGGTAAAACCCTTCGCAGAAGCTTTTTTAAAGAACTAGTTGATGCTGGTGGAAAGGTTGCATCTTTTTTCCCTTCTAAATTACCTCTTATTAACTTGAGAATCAATTATAGAAATCATAGAAAGCTGGCTATCATTGACGGCAAATGTGGATTTATTGGAGGCTTCAATATTGGAAATGAATATATAGGACTAAACAAAAAATTTGGTTATTGGAGAGATACTCATCTAAAAATTGAAGGTAGTGCAGTTCTCATGATGCAAACGAGATTTTTCCTGGACTGGCGTCATGCTTCAAAAGAGAAAAGTATCTATAATAACAAATACTACCCTATAATAAACTCAAATGGAAAAACAGGAATACAAATAGTGTCTAGCGGTCCAGACTCTGAGCAAGAGCAAATTAAAATCGGATTTCTAAAGATGATTAATTCAGCAAGAGAAAGCATATATATTCAAACCCCTTATTTTGTCCCAGATCAAAGCATATTTGAAGCCCTTAAAATCGCTTCACTTTCCGGAGTTGATGTAAGAATAATGATACCAAACAAGCCAGATCACATGTTCGTTTATTGGGCATCTCTCTCTTATATTGGAGAATTATTAGATTCTGGTGTAAAGGCCTATACATATGAAAATGGTTTTGTTCACGCTAAGACAATAGTTGTAGATAGTAAAATATCTACAGTGGGAACTGCTAATATTGATGTAAGAAGCTTTCGATTAAACTTTGAAGTAAATGCCTTTATATATGACACAAAGACATCTGCAAATCTCAAAAAAATATTTGAGAATGACTTAAAAAGCTGCTGCGAATTTACCATAGAAAAATACAAAAAACGTTCCAAGGTAATTATTTTTAAAGAATCTATTTCAAGACTCCTATCCCCTGTATTGTAAATCAATCTTACCCTATAGTTTGTTTTAATGATATTTTGCTTAAAAAGTGGGTAATATTACAATAATGATATTTAGGAGGAGTTCTTTATGAAAAAAGTGATCAGTATTGAGTATTGTACTTCCTGAGGATATTTGTCAAAGGCAGTTGCCTTAGCAAAAAGGCTATTAGACGAGCACAAAAACGAATTTGAAGTGGTAAATATTATTCCTTCATCAGGGGGTGTATTTGAAATCAGCTTAGACAATAAGCTAATATTTTCAAAAAAAGAGTTAGGTAGATTCCCTGATAGAGACGAAGTTGAAAATAGCGTAAGAATGGCATAGTAATAAGGTTACCCTAGAAGTATTTCTAGAGTAACCTTTTCTTAATCCTTTAACTTTGTACTGCATCATCTATGTTGCTTTTCTCTTTCTTATAATTCTTATATATTAAAAATACAAAAACAATATTTAGTAGAAGGCAAACTGGAATAGTATAATATGCAGCAGCCACTCCTATAAAATCATTTAGCCATCCAATCACAAAATTAATAACCATACTCATAGCAGATGAAGCAGTAGTCAATATACCAATTATATAGGTGGTGTTTTTCTTAAACACTTCATTTGTTGATAGTATAAGTGTAGGAAAAATAATTGAGAAAAATAATCCGGAAGCCCCTACAAGAGCTAAACCCCCTTGTCCAATTACAATGCCTCCTATATAAAATAAAAATGCTAATATAGATGATATAAGTACAGTCTTAACTGTACCTAGCTTTTCAACTATGAATCCTCCTAAAAGCCTTCCTAATGCAAATGTACCAAAAAATAATGTAGTATAATAAGTCCCCTGATTTTCAGTATAAGCATAAGTTTCCTTCATATAGTTAACAAACCAGTTTCCAGTAGCTAGTTCAGCGCTTACATAGAACCCTAAGGCGATCATATAAAAATAGACTAGCTTATTTTTGTATATAGACTTATAATCAATCTTTTTATCTTCCTTAGATTTTTTCACAGCAGGTATCTTTACAGGAATAAAAGCAATAAGCACTATCAGAAACAATATTGAGATAAACAAATACATAGTTCTCCATTCTACTCCATTAGATAAAAGTAGACCAGCCGATCTTTGGGTAATAGTAGCACCTACTCCAAAGCTAAAATGTACTAGATTCATAATTATTGCCTGAAAGCTTATAGCAATTATAGGTATTACTGTGTTTATGGCCACTCCAATGAATGCCCATCCTGCATTTATCAAAAACATACCAATCATTAAAACTATAAAGGTAGGACTTAAGTACATCGTGAATAGAGAAATAGTCATAAAAACTAACCCAATACTTATAACCTTTTTGTGTCCTAGAGTTTCACATATCATTCCTCCTAAGTAGGCACAAATTATATATCCTATGGAACCAACAACTAGCATTATCCCCATATGAGTATCTGTGACTAAAAAATCAGCTTTGAATGAAGGAATGAATACTCCTCTTAGGTTGTCCCCTACCGCAGATAAAATCATAATAGCAAACATAAAAACAATAACCAGATAATAAGGTTTCTCTTTTATTTTACTCATTTTTTTCTCACCGTTTTCCCTCAAAAATATTTACCCTTTACGCTATTCTACCAGAAAATCACTTTCTTTTGAAATAATAAATCTTATTTTACTTTTCTCTCAACCTTCTAAAAAAGTCTTTCATTATTTCAGAGCATTGCTTTTCCATTACCCCCCAGGTAATATCAGCCCTATGGTTAAAGCTTGAGTTCTGTACTATATTAACTACAGAACCACAAGCACCCATTTTAGGGTCTTTAGCGCCTATGATCACTCTTTCAACCCTTGAATTAACAATGGCTCCTGCACACATGGCACATGGCTCTATAGTTACATACATAGTGCAATTAATTAATCTCCATCCACCTAGAACCTGACTTGCTTTCTTAATTGCTATTATTTCAGCATGGGCTGTAGGGTCCTTTAATATTTCCCTCATATTATGACCAGCGGCTATGACTTTTTGGTTATTTACAATAATAGCACCGACAGGTACCTCGCCGATGCTATAAGCTTTATATGCTTCATCTATTGCAATTTTCATAAAATATTCATCCATGATTTTCACCTTAAAAAATAATAATGGCGCACCCGAGAGGAGTCGAACCTCCGACCTACGCCTTAGGAGGGCGTCGCTCTATCCTGCTGAGCTACGGGAGCACTTTAATATCGCACCCTAAAATTATATAATATTATTGTTTCCTTGTCAAATACACAAATGTTGCCATCATAGCTTTGCATTTTATCTTGTAAGTAAGTTTACTATTAGATCATATAGCATATCTAATACATTTTTCTTTTGAATATTTTCTCTGACAATTAAATCTATTGTATGGTCTTGTCCTTTTGCGACTGACACAACTACCTTTCCAACTACTGTACCTGCTTTTATTGGAGCCATAATTTTTTTATTAATCATTATTTCCTGTTGAATACTATGCCCCTTCTTTACAAGGATATATAAGTCTTCTTGAGGGAATAACTCGATGACGCCTTTTTTTGCATTTCCAATATTCAATGTCTTTATAGCCGTATTTTTGTTTAAGATCTGGTGGTAATGATAATTTTCAAGACCATATTCAATTAATTCCCTACTAAAATTTTTCCTATCTTCTTCGTCTTTAGCCCCCATAACAATACCAATTAGTCTAAATGGCTTCTTGTTATTTTCATTTTCCTTAACCTGAATAGTAGTAATTAAACATTGTCCAGCCTTATCAGTAAATCCAGTTTTAAATCCATCTACATCCCTAATCGTACTAAGAAGTGGATTTGTATTTTCTCCAGCATAGCCTCTAGAATCTAAGAATATTTTATTTACTTTTGTAATCTCTAATACTTGAGGGTATTTATCTATAACATATCTAGTAAGCTCAAATAAATCCCTAGTGCTCATCATATTTTGTATTCCACCTTTTAATGGATAACCACTAGAGTTAAGATAATGTGTCTTTTCAAGACCAATATCTTTTGCTTTATTATTCATTAGTGCTACAAATTCTTCTTCACTACCTGATATGTGTTCCGATATGGCTACGCAAGAATCATTTGCAGAAACTATCATAATTGATTCGAGCAATACCCTAAGACTTAGTTTCTCTCCTTCTTTCAGCTTAAAGGATGAGCCCGGAGTTTTAGATGCTTTTTGACTTATTATTATGATATCATCTAAATTTATTTTTCCAGCTGATACTTGATCCATTGCAACTAGATAAGTCATTATTTTAGTCAAGCTAGCCACTTCTATCTGAGTGTCTATGGAATGCTCATAAAATATTTCTCCACTTGTAAATTCGCCTAGCAAAACTGCCCTAGCATCCTTATGTAGATCTACTCCATTTGAAATACTAGGTGCTAAAAGTATTATGACCATTATAATACAAAATAATCTTTTCTTCATTCCTTCCCCCTAGGTGTATTTATTAAACTTTTTCTATAATCACTATTATATCAAAGGTTAAGAGTATTGCAATTTACTTTATTTGTTATTTTCTTGCATACATTAAGACCTAGAGGAGTCATTATAAATCTAGGTCTTAACTTATCAGTCACTCTATTAAAATAGAAAGCCAAACTATAACTAAAATAACTATAGAAATTATTCTAGTCATTATTAAATAAGCATCACTTGGTTCTACATCTTTGAACTTCCATCCCTCTGTCATCTTCCATGCCAACCTAGGATTGATAATTCCTATAATCAAAAATATACTTGCAACAATTCTTATAAATATCAATATGCTCCCCCTTTTCCAAACCTCAGTATCCAATAAGTGCATCTATATAATTCTTAATTTCTAATTTTATCTACTCCACCCATATATGGTCTTAATGGCTCCGGAATAATTACACTTCCATCTTCTTCTTGGAAATTCTCAAGAATAGCCGCTAATGTTCTTCCTACAGCAAGGCCAGAACCGTTTAATGTATGAAGGTATTCTGCCTTTCCTGTTTCCTTATCCCTATATTTTAGATTTGCCCTTCTTGCTTGGAAATCCTCGAAATTACTGCAAGAAGAAATCTCTACATATCTGTTGTAGCTAGGCATCCACACTTCTATATCATAGGTTTTAGCTGATGAAAAACCTATATCCCCCGTACATAGCTCTACTACCCTATATGGAATATTTAGCAGCTTTAGAACCTTTTCTGCATTGTTGGTCAACTTTTCCAGCTCATCATATGATGTCTGTGGCTTAGCTAGCTTCACAAGCTCTACTTTGTCAAATTGGTGATTTCTTATGAGTCCTCTAGTATCTCTTCCTGCTGAGCCAGCCTCTTGCCTAAAGCAAGGTGTATATGCAGTATAGTATACCGGAAGTTGTGATTCATCTAATATTTCATCTCTATGAATATTTGTAACTGGAACCTCTGCAGTAGGTACAAGGAAAAAGTCTTTATCAGGAATTTTGAATGCGTCTTCTTCAAATTTTGGAAGCTGTCCAGTACCAGTCATACTAGCCCTATTCACCATAAATGGAGGTGATATTTCTGTATATCCATGTTCATTAGTGTGCAGGTTTAGCATAAAGCTTATTATAGCCCTTTCTAAGGTAGCTCCTAGTCCTTTGAATAAAGTAAATCTAGCTCCTGTAATCTTTGAAGCTCTCTCAAAATCTAGTATATCAAGGTTTGTACCTATGTCCCAATGTGCCTTATGTTCAAACTCAAATTTTCTAGGCTCTCCCCACTTTCTTATCTCTATGTTATCTTGGTCGCTAGATCCTACAGCAATATTAGGATTCGGAACATTAGGTAATCTAAGAAGTAAATCATTAAGCTGAACCTCTACTTCTTTTACACTGCTATCATAGTCCTTGATTTTTTGGGATAACTCCTTCATTTCATTTAGTACTTCACTAGCATCTTTTCCTTCCTTTTTTAGCTTAGGAACTTCTTTTGAAACTTGATTTTGTCTTGCCTTCATTTCTTCAACTTTTACTAGTGCTTTCCTTCTTTTCTCATCTAATTCAACTATTCTGTCTATTTCAAATTCTCCGTTTCTTTTGGCTAGACCGTTTTTTACTTCTTCTGTGTTTAATCTAATTCGTTTAATATCAAGCATTTTTACTCCTCCTTAATTGATTTATTATATAATAGCCACTTCTTATAATAATTAATATTTTCTTTAGCCTCCTGATATAGCTTTTATTCAACCTTAAAAAACATGTGGTCTTGCATTAAATCCTTATAAATAAAAACCTCCCGTCCCCTATATAAAATATAAGGGACGAGAGACTTCTCCCGTGTTGCCACCCTAGTTAGCCAAATAATACATTTAGCCCACTCTTTGCAGTTATCCCCTGCATTGGTTTTACCTTTTCAGTAAAATACTCAAGGATGGATTCAATATTTAATATCACCAATTCTCACCAACCATTGGCTCTCTTAAGGTATTAATATATTTACTATTTCCTGTCATTGCATCTTATTAATTTAAATTATATTATACCACAACTAAATAAATTTTACAAGGCTTTTTTGTAAATTGCTAAATAATTTTCGCCTTTTTTTCATACTAATAATATCTTTCCAATTGATCTAAGTCATTATACCTACAATAACTTCGTTAGTTAAAGTAAGTCCTTTATTGCATAGGGTTCCTAAGTTTTTAATAGTTTCTTCGGCTGTGCCTCCTAAAATACCAGTATTAGCCTTGACTATTACATTTTCACAAGCTAAATATGCAGCCAATACTGCCTCCCCAGCAGATGTTGAGAGCTTAAGAGCACAAGTCTCCTTAGCACCATCGCAAAGCATGCCAGTAAGATTCGCTATCATGTTTTGTACTGCACCAGAAATTTGATTGTCATCTCCTTCAAGCATCCAGGCTATTGCAGCACTAGCACCTACACCTGCTGCAATGGCACAGCCACAAAGAGCAGAAAGTTTTCCTGTATATTCTTTTACAAACTTATTTATTATATGTGCATAAAATATTGCTCTATACAACTTTTCCTTTTCTACTCCTCTTTCTTCTGCTACTACAACTATTGGAAGTATGACACCTAATCCTTGATTGCCGCTACCTGCGCTAGTCATTATAGGACAATCTCCACCTCCCATTCTAATGTCAGCACCTGCTGCAGTGAGGATTCTTGCTTTTTGTGAAGCATCTGCTGAAAGTTTACCTTGCTTTTGAAGAAACAATAATGATGCTCCCCAGCCTAAGCCATTTTTGCTTTTAAGTCCTTCCTCAGCAGCCTTTTTATTCATTTGAATTCCATCTTCAATAAATCTTAATTCCTCTATATGAACCTCTTCACATATTTCACGCATTTCCTTAAAATTAAGTTTCCCCAAAAAACCTGTAGAAGTCTCCCCTTTATTTTCTGGTTTATCTTCATATACAAGTTCTCCATTTACTTCTATAGATTCAATATGATCATGACTATTTTTTAATACTACACTTACAGTATTATTAGCATCATTCATAATTATTTCCACATAGATGTCTGGTGTATTTAGTGCCCAACTGACTTTTGCTACTTTTCTTGAAATCATTTCATGTGCTTCATCAAGATGTTTTTGATTTGCTCTTTTAAAAATACAAAGCCCATCTTCTGGCTCTCCACTGATAGCCCCTAATACTGCTGCTAAATCTAGTCCACACTCCTTTGTATTAGGAATCATAACCGACTTCCCATTTTTGAATATACTTAGGCTTACATTGACACTAATGCTTTCTATCTTACCTTCCAAGTGTTTTCTAGCTACAGCAGAAGCATATCCTACTGCCACAGGTTCAGTACACCCAATGGCAGGAATAGTTTCCTTCCTAACCATATCTAACAAGTCTTTGATAGTATCCTTACTAATAACCATTTTACAGACAACCTTTCAATATTAATTATATTTTAGTTATAATTATATATAATCTGAACTTCTTACCCTTGAATAATATTGCAAATACTGTGCCAAAAATAGCAAGACAAATATTTTCTATTTAATCGCTAGTTATAGCCATTTAAATAAAAACGTTAATAATTCATATCTGATTAATTTGCATTTTTGCAAATCTACTAATTTTATGTGAGTCGCTTAGTTAACGGCAAAAAAGAGAATAAACCAAGGTATATAAGTATATATCTTGGTTTCGCATTTTTGCAAATAAATTCTCATTTTTGCAAGTTGTATCTTATTAATTTTCTATATAATGTAGATAAATTTATGTCTAAAACATCCGAAATTTCTTGTTTAGCTTGGGTTGATTCCCCATATTCCAGTAACAAAGATTCAAGAAGCTCTTTTTCATATAATTCAACTCTGTCCTTAAGCGTTCTATTAGATGAGCTTTTTAATGTTTTACAGTCATTCATTAGCTCTTTTAATGTAGTTGGCAAATTGTCAAAGCTTATAATTTCACTTTTTGTTACATTTACAGAATACTCTACTACATTTTCAAGTTCCCTTATGTTGCCTGGCCATTTATATTTTAAGAAAAATTGTTTGACCTCATAAGAAAACACCTTCTTTGGTTTTTCTAGCTTATAACAGTATTTTTGCAGTAAATAATCAGAAAGTATGAGTATATCTTTACCTCTATTTCTTAAAGGCGGAATATATATAGGTATTACATTTAGCCTGTAATACAAATCATTTCTAAATTGTTCCTCATCTATCATCTTCTCCAAGTCTCTATTCGTGGCTGCTATAAGCCTAAAGTTTACTGTTATTAGTTCTCTTCCTCCGATTCTCATAAAGGCTTGATCCTGCAATACTCGTAATAGTTTAGGCTGTAAGTGCAATGGCAGATCTCCAATCTCATCTAGAAAAAGCGTGCCTCCATTTGCCAGTTCAAACTTCCCCATTTGTCCTTCTTTTCTTGCACTAGTAAAGGCGCCTCCTTCATAACCAAACAACTCACTTTCCAGAAGATTCTCTGGTATTGAGGCACAGTTTATGGCAACAAAAGGAGAATGTCTCCTATCACTTGATTGATGTATAGCCCTGGCAAATAGCTCTTTTCCTGTACCACTCTCTCCTCTTAACAATACAGTGGAATTGCTTCCTGATATTTGATGAGACATGTCTTTAACCCTTACTATTTCAATGCTCTCTCCAATAATAGAGTTAAAGTTTATTGGATTTTGAACTTCTATAAGCTTGTAAGCATCTCTAACTAGCTCGCTAGTTTTATGAATTTCTAATATATTGCTTGCCTTTTTTCCATCGATTATTACTGGTATACTCTTTATAATAAAGCTTTTTTTCTCATTCTCTACACTTATTCTTTTTTCTTGAGGGTTCACATTGTCAAATTCTATATCTATACCTGGCAAGATATCCTTTAGGGGCATATTAATAATATCAGATTCAGTAATTTTCAAATCCTTTTGGACCTTTAGATTAGCAAACTTAACCCTTTCCCTATCATCTATACAAATAATTCCATCATCAAGTCCATTAATAATCTTTCTAGTTTCCTCTTCCTTTATTGTCAATTCTTCGATGGTATCATAATAGTTTAGCTTACCTATTAGCAAATCACATAGCTTGTTCAAGAAAACTAAAAGCGAATCGTAGCTTTTCTTTATTTTCCTTTTTTGTTCTTCATTAAAGGCATTGACTCCAATGGCACCTAATATTTCACCTTTTCTAATTATTGGATAGCCAAGAGTTGCTAATTCAGTACACTTGCCCTTTGCTGCGCAATTTTCACAGATTTTATTTGCATCTAAAGTATCAATATAAAGTGGCTCCTTGCTATTAATAATTAGCTCAAAGGAACAATTTTTAGGAATTTTATCTCCTATGCTGCTTTTATATTTTCCTGTATCCGCTATTCTATTTAAATTTTCGTCAATAATGGTAACATCCACATTTAAAACAGCAGCTATTGCCTCTGCCACCTCTTGGACGGACTCTTTTATCTTATATAGAGACAATTTACTTCTCCCCTTATATAGCTTATTCACTATAATTATATCATACTTGTAAGATGTTCACATTTGTTTCCCATTGCTAATTTTCTACGACTTCAAATCAGCCATATAATATTGAGAGTGGCTATTTTCTTGAATAATGAGATTAAATATTACAAAAAATACTGTTTAAAGTTTATAGTATAAAAAGAAAGTATTTACTTTTTACACATTTCCTTTTGATTTTCTTCTGCTCAATACATATCCACCTAATATCCCTAGTCCTACTATTCCCCCTCCCCCTACAATTGGAATTGTCATTTTGTATCGGAACTAATCCATCACTGAAATAATAGCACTCAGAATTAACCTTTATTTCATGAGTTAAGGGATAGTATTCCTTTGATGATATTATTTCTTTACCTGTTTTATAAATATACTTAATATTAGTATAACTATGACCTACACATACAAGACCTTCACTGAATTCATATGCTTCATCATATCCCTAGTCCAGCCAAATCAAATCTGGTTCTTTTGCAAATGCAATGTCATATTAACTAACACTTTTTCTTAAAAACCCCCATCATTATCTATATAATAACAAGTTCCTCTATTATTAACAACATTCTATTATTGAGTCTATAATCTCTATCAAATAAGCCCTGAAAACTCCACTAAAATATCTAAACCTTCTAACACATGTTCTCTTAAGTTGTTAACTTTTTGTATTACATTTAAATTAAAAAGCCTGTTGGCTTTATACCAACAGACCTAATTCCTTCTATTTTAATCCCATTCCTTGTCTCTTCTTTATAATATGATCTTCTATATCCTTAGCTATTTGCACAGGGTCATCTCCTAATGCTATCTTTCCTCCTGTAATCCCTTCTACATCCTCTGTAAGAAGCTTAACTAACGCTGGAGCTCCTGTTACGAAAGGAGTTGGTGATAGATGGGTATAGGTTCCATAGGCTACTGCAAACATTCCATCTATAGTAGCTTTTTGCTCCATCCACTCTGGTGCAGTTACTGCAATAGGTAAATCTGATACATCAGCGTCTAGGTGGTCTGCTAATGCAGTTACTAGCATAGAAATCCTACCTGTATCTGTACAAGTACCGAAGCTAAGAACAGGAGGTATACTAAGTGCTTTAAGCACTCCTTTAATTCCTTCCCCTGCTAGCTCAACTGCGTCCATGTTACATAAGCCTGCCACCTCTAGAGCATGGTTTCCGCAGCCCCCAGATACAACTAAAATATCTCTTTTTATTAACTCTTTAACTAGATTTACTGTAACCCAGTCCTGTGGTCCATTTCTAAGTGTAGAACAGTTTGCAAGTGCTACAACTCCTTTAATACCTCCATTTGCTATAACCTCTACTAATGGATCAAGCTTACCTCCTAAGGCTTTTAGAACAGCTTCTGTGGAAAAACCAGCTATAGCTTTTTGCTTGATTTGAGGAACCAATGGTTTAATTTTATCTTTTCTCTTCTTAAAATTTTCAATGCCTAATTCTATTAATTTATCCGCCATTTTGTCAACTTCTTCAGGGTGATATGGTATTTCATGCTGTAATCCTGGAATACTAATTATGGTACTTACGCTTACTAGGGTAACTTGATACTTTTCTGCATAATGGTCGATTGCTGGTGGTGAACAATTCTCTTCCATTGCCATTACGTCCACTGTACCAGTTGCTAACAATGGTTCTATTGATAACCAATTCCCCATTAAACCAACAAAAACCTCATCCATTTCAAATCTTTGTAACAGCTCCTGCCCTGTTTCAATAGAACCTACTACCCTTAAACCTTTTGCTCCTGCTGCTTTAGCTCTTTCCTGCACTTCTTGTGTCTTAGCTTTCAGTATAGTTGCTACTCCTGGCCACGGCTGATGACCGTTAAATACTACATTTACATAATCAGGATCCATAATTCCAAGGTCAACCTCCACCTCATGAGGCATTGGAGTTCCAAATAGTATATCCTGAACCATTTCGAGTCCGATTTGAGCTGTATAGATAGTTGATAATCCTAGTCTAAGTCCTTTCTTAG
>Ga0265293_10002186_pt1 | contig 40362 bp, 35 predicted proteins | sample Munlanlewell138R_FD_192505 | JGI IMG/M metagenome (GOLD analysis project Ga0265293, IMG submission 192505) | Leachate microbial communities from a municipal landfill in Southern Ontario, Canada - Leachate well 138R | ecosystem: Engineered > Solid waste > Landfill > Unclassified | place: Canada...
GGGGTCGGTCTCGAGGATGTAGCGGATGTAGTAGTCCTGCGCGGTGATGGCGCTACCGTCGGACCACTTCATGCCGTCGCGAACCACGAGGTCCATGACGGTGCCGTCTTCGTTGACTTCGTACGACACGGCGCCGTAGGGAAGCCAGGCGTCGGAGTCAGGGCCGCGGCGGATGAGCGGCGCGCCGGAGAACAGGTAATCGGAAAGAGCCTGCGACTCGGCCGAGATTACGGGGTTGAAGGTACGCGGATCGCCAATCATGGCGATGTTGAGCGTGCCGCCGTAGACGGCTTCGCCTTCCGTGGCATTGGTCCACGCGCTGGGCCAAACGAACGGCTGCGCGAACGCGAACGTGGCCACCGCCATGAAGCTAAGGCCGATGAGTAGTCTCTTCATTGCTCCTCCAGTACTTTCACGTCGGCGTGGGCTTGGCGAAATGCCTCACCTTCACGCTTTTTTGACGACGGCCTACCGTAACCCCTTGCCCGGAGTACCTGCAAGACTTTTTAGCTCTTGCGAGGCCCGACCAAAGGCGCGGGATCCCGGCGACCGCCCTGCCGGGTGGGCTATATACAATTACCCACTTGTCAGGAATCTAGCATTACCGTCTCGCATCGTCAACGCGAAAACGGTTAATGGAGCGTACACGAAACGCGCCGCCCGGAACGGACGGCGCGTGGGTGCGTGAGGTCACGCCTTACTACATAATAAGAGTGAGGCGCTTGTGGCCCGAGCGGCGGCCGCCCGGAAGCTGTTATCAGCGCGGCAGCATGCCGAGCAGCAGCGCTAGCACGCCCCAGATGATGGCGAGGTAGATGGTGGTGCGGTGAAGGCCGCCCGCCGTGCCGCCCATCGAGCTGAAGTCGGCGCCGCCGCCGCCGTCGAGGCCGGCGCCCAGGCCGGACTGCTTAGGCTCTTGCATGAGGATGATCGCCGTCAGCAGGACGGAGACGGCTACGAACAAGATGAATGCTACCCAGAACATGGTTCCTCCGTAGAAAGCGCGCCGCGGACGTACCTAGCCGGCTGCGGCTTCAGGTGTTTTTGGTGCCGAGAGCGGGAATCGAACCCGCACGGGTCGCCCCGGTTGATTTTGAGTCAACTGCGTCTACCGTTCCGCCACCTCGGCAGGGGGCAGCCCAGAACTGGGCCGGTCAACCTGGCAAGCCGGGCCGCCAGGGCGCCCGAGTCAGTTGGTCATTCTAGCAGCGGGCTGCCGGGCCGGGCAAGTCGCGCACGCGCCTAGGCAGCGGACCGTCCTGACAGCACCAGCGCCGCGAACCTGAACAGCCGAGGGAGCCGGCCCCACCTGCGCCTGTCGAGCAGCACTCGGAACAACCATTCGACGCCAAGCCGCGTGGTCCAGGCGGGCATGCGCTTGACCTCGCCAGCCAGAACGTCAAGGGTGCCACCGACGCCTATCAGCACCGCGGCGCCGAGGGCATCGCGGTGCTCGTGAAGGAACCGTTCCTGGCCCTCGCCCAGGCCGGCCAGCAGCAGGTCGGGCTTCGAACCGTGGACCAGGGCTAGCACGGACGCAGGGTCGCTCCTGTCGAAGTAGCCATGGTGACTGCCCGCCACGACTACGCCGTAGCGCTGCTGCGCCGCCTGGGCTGCGCGTTCGGCTACTCCTGGTCTGGCGCCCAGGAAGAAGACCCTCAAGTCGGCGGCGCCTACGCGCATGGTCTCGGTCGCGAGGTCTACCCCCGGCACCCGACCCGGCAGGGCCACGCCGGCCCGGCGCGCGGCCCACGCCACGCCCACGCCGTCGGCGACGCTCAGGTCAGCCGCCTGCAGCGCCAGCGCCAGGGCGGGGTCCTGGGTCGCCTGCACCACGATCTCGGGGTTGAGCGTCACGACCAGTGCGGCGGGAACGCTGCGGCCTTCTCGCGCCCGGTCGAGGACCCAGTCCACCGCCCCTGGCAGCGTGACCGCGTCGAGCGGGTACCCCAGCACCGAGTGCCGCGCCGGCCCGGCCACGTCTACCCGGCAGCTCGAACCGCGAAGTGAAAGAGGGGCTCCGGCTCGGCCTCTTCGACGCGTGTGAGCAGCGGAACGGCGGAGCTGGCTGAGACCCGCGCGGCGAAAGCCACGTCCTGCTCGAGGTCGATGCTCCTGAGGTACTGGCCGGCCAGTGAGCGCCATAACGCGTCGAGCGGGTCCGGCAGTGCGCGTGCGAGGGTGGTCGCGAAGCGGGTGGCGCCGCTGAACGTGACGTTGCTGGTGCGCTGCTTGATGAGCTCTGCGATGAGCGCGGCGGCCACGGCGTCGTCCAGGTCCGGCTCGCCCGCGAAGCCCGAGCCGACCAGGTCCACGCGCTCAGGCGCGAGCGCCACCACGGCGTCGGCCACGGCCGCCGCGTTGTAGAGCGAGCCCAGCAGCAGCGCTTGGCCGGTCGCCAGCTGCGCCAGCCGCCGCGGCGCGTTCTCTGACACCATGACGACCGGGCGGCCTGCCACGTCGGCGTTGGCCAGTTGAACCGGTGAGTTGCCGTGGTTGAAACCTTCTGGCGGCACGCCCTGGCGCTCGCCAACGAGCAGGGCGCCGCTCTTAGCGGCGGCGCTGCGCGCGCTCTTGAGCGAGGGGGTGAGGGTGAGGGAGGCCACGCCTTTGTCGAAGAGCAGCGGAGCCACCGTGCAGGTGCGCAGCACGTCTATCAGCACGACAACGTGCTGGTACGGCCCAGACGGTAGTAGGTCTGTGTTGATGTTCATGGTCACGGCTGGCGGCCCCTCGGGCCGGCTGCTACGGTGGAGCTGTGGTGGCGGTGGCTGCGCGCATGCAGACAGGCGCCACGGTTCACGCGCCTGCTCACGCTGCGCGCGGCCGGAGTCTAACACGGCCCGCCCGGTTCGCCGTCGTCGCCTCGGGTGACCCGACCAGCGCCTCTGCTATGTAAGCTGCCGTGTGCACGCAGACACGCCAGGCATAAAGGGCGGAGCCGCCCCCGCGGCCGTCACCACCACCGACTTCAGCGCAGCGTACTTGGGCGGGCTCGTGAACGACTTCTTCGAGCTTCCCCCCTCAGACCTGGCGGCCGCCATGGCCGTGCCGCGCAGCGTCCGCAACGACGAACTGGCGGACTCCCTGAAGCGCTACGCTCAGCAGCTTGGCGCACCGGAAGCGGTTCTGCGCAACATCGAGCGCTTGAGGCACCCAGAGGCCAGGGCCGTGGTGACCGGTCAACAGGTCGGGCTGCTGCTCGGGCCCACCTTCACGCTCTCGAAGGCCGTTACGGCCATAAAACTGGCGCGCCAGCTCGACACGCCGGAGCGGCCCGTGGTGCCCGTGTTCTGGTTGGCTACGCAGGATCACGACGTGGCGGAGGTCGATCACGCTTACCTGCTGGACGGCTCCGAGACTCTGCGCCGGGTGACCGTGGCCCTGCCTGAAGGCGCGCCGGTGGGCCGCGCCCCCGTTACCGGCGCCATGGTGGCTCAGGTGAGGGCGGCGTTAGCGGCGCTCGATCCGCGGCCGGACTTCCTCGACCAGGTGACCAAGCTAGTGGAGGAGGCCGCCACGACCGGCGGCTACGGCGACTGGTTCGCTGCGCTGTTAACGAACCTACTGGGGGCGGCGGGCCTGGTGCTGGTAGATCCCTTGAGGCCCGACTTCGCCGCACTGACGAGCGGCGTGATCAGGGCCGAGATCGCCGACCCGGAGCGCAGCGCGCACGCCATCAACGAAGCTGGCGCCCGCCTCAAGGCGCGGGGTTTCGAGCCGCAGCTCGGTCGCGGCGCCAACGCCACTAACCTGTTCATCGAGCTTGACACTGGCAGCGGCGCCAGGCAGCGCGTTCTCTTGCGGCACGAGGGGCGGCGCTTCTACGCCGAAGGGCGCGAGTTCTCGGCCGCCGATCTGCTCACGTTGCTTGAGAACGACCCGACCGCGATCACCCCCGCGGCGGGCTTGCGGCCCGTGACGCAAGACGCCGCGTTGCCGACGGCCGTGTTGGTGCTCGGGCCGGGTGAGCTCCGTTACGTGGCGCAGCTCAGGGGCGTGTACCAGGAGCACGGCGTGCCGATGCCGCTGGCGTGGCCACGCGCGTCGGCCAGCGTGCTTGAGCCGGCCCCCAGGCGCATGCTGGCCGCCCTGGGCCTGAGCGCTGGCGAGTTCCGGCGCGACCACCAGGCCGAGCTCGAGCGCCGCGCGCTAGCCCGAAGCGGCCACCTGGCGAGGTTCGAGGAGGCCGCCGACCTGCTGGAGGGCACGTTCGACGACCTGCTCGGCCACGCCGAAGGGCTGGACCCAACCCTGCTGGGCACGGTCGAGCGCGGCCGGCGGCACCTGGAGATGACGCTGGAGCGGCTGCGCGGCAAGAGCGCCCGCGCCGCCCTGGCGCGCGACGACATCACCCGCAGGCAGTTCGCGCGGCTCAGGGCGCACCTGTTACCAGCCTCGCAACCCGCCGAGCGGGTGCTGAGCCCGTTCAGTCATGCCCTCAAGTTCGGTGTTCAACCGCTGGTCGACAGGTTCCTCGACATGGAGCCCGCAGGTGACCAGGAACTGGTCCTCTGACGCCAGCGTTAGCCCCGGTTCGAGACCGAGTAGTTCGGGGCGTCCTTGGTGATGGTGACGTCGTGCGGGTGCGACTCCAGCAGGCTGGCCTGCGTGATGGTCACGAAGCGGCTGTCGCGCCGCAGCGCCTCTAGGTCCTTGGTGCCGCAGTAGCCCATGGCCGAGCGCAGTCCCCCCGCCACCTGGTAGATGACGTCGCCAACCGGTCCCTTGTAGGCGACCATGCCCTCTATACCCTCGGGCACCAGCTTCGAGGCGGGCGCGGAGCTCTCCTGGAAGTAGCGGTCCGCGCTGCCGCCCGACATGGCGCCCAGCGAACCCATGCCGCGGTACGCCTTGTAGCGGCGCCCGTCGCGCAGGATCTCCTCGCCTGGCGCCTCGGTGGTGCCGGCCAGCAGCGAGCCCATCATCACCACGTCGGCGCCCGCCGCCAGCGCCTTGGCCGCGTCGCCCGAATACTTGATGCCGCCGTCCGCGACCAGCGTGACGCCCGCGTCCTGCGTGACCTCGGCCACGTCGAGGATGGCGCTCAGTTGCGGCATGCCCACGCCGGTCACCACGCGGGTGGTGCAGATGCTGCCGGGACCCACGCCGACCTTCACTCCGTCGGCGCCCGCTTCGATGAGGGCCTCGGCCGCAGCGGCGGTGGCGATGTTGCCCGCTATGACCTCCACGGCGCAGTTCTGCTTGACGTACTTGAGGGCGTCGATGATGCCCTGGCTGTGGCCGTGTGCGCTGTCGAGCACGAGCACGTCTACGCCGGCGTCGACCAGAGCGCGGCTGCGCTCCTCTAGGTCAAGCCCCACGCCGATGGCGGCGGCCACGCGCAGCCGGCCGAGCGAATCCTTGGCCGCGTCCGGGTACTCCATCTGCTTCTTGAGGTCCTTGATCGTGATCAGGCCGCGCAGGTAGAACGCGTCGTCAACCACGAGCAGTTTCTCGACCTTGTGGCTGCGCAGGATGTCGCGGGCGTGCTCCAGGGTGGTGCCGACCGGCACCGTGACCAGGTTCTGGCTGGTCATGAGCTCTTCGACCCGGAGGCTGAGGTCGTCCTCGAAGCGCAGGTCGCGGTTAGTGAGTATACCGACCAGTCTACCGTCCGGTTCGACTATCGGAACGCCGCTGATGCGGTACTCGCTCATGAGGCGCTCGGCGTCGGCCAAAGTGGCGCTGCGCGGCAGGGTGATGGGGTCAACTATCATGCCGGACTCCGAGCGCTTGACCTTGCGCACCATCTCGGCCTGCTCAGCCACGCCCATCTTCTTATGGATCACACCGATGCCACCCTGACGCGCCATCGCTATGGCCATCTGAGTCTCGGTGACCGTGTCCATGGCGGCGGAGACCAGGGGGATGTTGAGGCTCACCGAGGGCGTCACGCGTGCACTGAGGCTGGCCTCTTTGGGCAGCACCTGGCTGTGAGCCGGCAGCAGCAGCACGTCGTCGAAGGTTAAGGCGGTGGCGACGATCTTGCTGGTGCGGGTTTCTGTCGGGTTCGGGGCTATGGGGGCTGTCAGGCTCATCTCTCACCTCGTGCGCTGCGGGGGCGTGCCGACCAGGGCCGCCGGTCGGGATCTCGTTCGGTTGGGCTGTGGTTCACGGGCTCTCGGCGAGCAGTCGCTTCAGCGGCGTGAGCCAGTCGGCGGGCAGGGTGGTGGCGCGGCCCGTGCGGTCCGTAGGCACGTGCTCGGTTGTGGCGGTGGCCAGAAGCTCTTGGCCGCGGTGCACCTCGTAACCGAAGACCACGCGGCGGCTCCTCACCGAAAGGAGGGTGGCGGTGAGGGTCAACTCGTCGTCGAAGTAACTGGCAGCCCGGTACGCGACCTCCAGGCGAGAGACCGCCAAAGAGATGCCGTTCTCCTCGATCTGTCGGTAACTGAGGCCGCGCTCCCTGAGCCACTCCACGCGCCCCGCCTCCAGCCAGACCACGTAGGCGCTGTGATGCGCCACTCCCATCTGGTCGGTCTCGGCGAAACGCACCCGTAACCTCATCGCCCGTCAGCATACCGCTAAGCGGGTGCGCCGCCTGGTGCTACACTCCGCCAGGGAGCCTCCGTGTCTCGAAGCAATAACCGCACCAACGGTGCGGAGATCCACGAGAGTATGAGTTACCACCGTGGGCAGCTGCCCGCGAGCAGGACGCGTGTGGCGCCGCGCTTCAAGGTCTACGCCAACCCGGCCGAGGTGGCGTCGCTACCAGAGCCGCAACTGAAGGGTGGGCCCGGCCTGTGGACCACCCTCTCGCGCGAGCGGAGCGGCGTGGCCGAAGGCGGCAGGCTGAAGCAGAGCCAGTTGTCGCAACTCCTGTGGTCCGGTTTGGGTTTCACGTTCGGTCACGAGCGAGCCCACACCACCGCCCAGGAGGTCTCCTCGCTGGAGGCGTACGTGCTGGCCTTCGACGTGCAAGACATCTTCGCCGGCAGTTACCACTACAACCCGCGGGAGCACACCCTCTCGCAACTCCGCATGGAGGACCAGCGGGCGCGCTTCTCTGAGTGCGTGCTGGGCGCGGTCGAAGCGGACGCTCAGGGCGCCGCCGTGTGCCTCACGGGTCTGCCCGCGCGGCACCGGGTGGCTCACGGAGCCCGCGGCTACCGCTACTCCCTGCTCGACGCTGGCGCCGCCTCGCAGAACCTGGTCCTGGCCGCCACTGCGCTCGGCCTGGCCGCCAACCTCGTGACCGACTTCTACGATTCCGACATGGTCGCGTTACTCGGCCTGGGCGGTAAGGGCGAGTGGCCCCTCTGCCTGGTGACCGTGGGCGCCTGAAGCTGTAAAACATCCACCCTGAAGGAGTACCCGTGAGCGCGAACACGAAAGTAGAACCTGGCCCACACGACACCGCCGCGATCCTGGCTGCGGACGCCCGCCACCGCTCGGGCCTCTGGGAGCCCGACGTGGTCTATGTCCGCGGCGAGGGCGTACGGCTTTACGACGCGGACGGCCGCGAGTACCTGGACTGCATGGCGGGCATCGCGGTCGCCAGTCTCGGTCACGGTAACGAGCGCCTGGCCGCCGCCCTGGCCGACCAGGCGCGCAAGCTGATCGTGGCGCCCCAGAACGTGGCCAACGACACGCGAACGCGCTTCGTTACCAAGCTGTTCGAGTTCGTGGAGCCGCCCCTAGAGCGCGTGTTCCTGAGCAACTCCGGCGCCGAGGCCAACGAGGCCGCCATCAAGTGGGCGCGGGTCGCCACCGGCAGGAACCGCTTCGTGGCGCTGCGCAACGGCTTCTCGGGGCGCTCGGGCGGCGTGCTGCCGCTGACCTGGGAACCCAAGTACCGCGAACCGTTCGGGCCGTACGGCGCCGAAGTGGAGTTCGTGAACGCCGGCGACGAGGCGGCGCTGACCGCCGCCATGAATGACCGCACCGCCGCCCTGCTGCTCGAACCCGTGCAGGGCGAGAGCGGCATCAGGCCCGTACCAGACAGCTACCTGAGGCTGGCGCGGCGCCTGAGCGATGAGCACGGGGCGCTCTTGATATTCGACGAGATCCAGACGGGCGTCGGACGCACCGGCACCTTCCTCGCCAGCCAAGCGTCCGGCGTGCACGCCGACATCGTGACGCTAGCCAAGGGCCTCGGCAGCGGCGTCCCGATCGGGGCCACCTTGATGACCGCAGCGGTAGCTGCAGCCATGCCGAAAGGCGGACACGGGACCACCTTCGGGGGTAACCCGCTAGCGGCGGCCGCCGGGCTCGTGGTCTTGAGCGAGCTCGAGGAGCGCTCCCTCATGCAGCGCGCCACGGTTCTAGGGGCCAGGCTGATGGAGGGCCTCGCCAGGGTAGGCGCCGGCGTGGTGAGCGAGGTCCGCGGCAGGGGCCTGCTGATCGGCGTGCAGATGGCGGTGCCAGCGGGCCCGGTCATAGCTGCCCTGAAGGACGCCGGCGTGCTGACCATCGCCGGTGGCGGCGAGACCATTCGTTTCCTGCCGCCACTGGTCATCGACGAGGCGGAGGTAGACGAGGTAATCAGGCGCAGCGCTGCCGTGTTCGCCGCGTTCGCCTGAGACTTAGCGCCCTGTAGGTGAGTTTTCCCTTCACGCCCGCCGCGCGGCTGCTCTTATACTGGAGCCGTGTTCCCGAGTCTCGAGGCCATAGCCTTGGAGCTGCTCGACTACAAGGTCGCGGAGTACCGTGCCAAGCGCACGGTGCGCGGCGGCATGGCGTCACTATGGGACCTGGTCGCGCTCCTCAACCGCGATCAGGACCGGCTGGACGCCGAGGGCCGCCGGCGCTTCACCGAGCTGACCAGTTCGCTGGCGCAGCTGGCGGACAAGCCCAGCGGCAGCACCGTTCCGTCGCTCAACACCCTCGTCATCGAGGACGAGAAGGTGGTCGAGTTCGCGACCGAGGAGGAGCGCGCGCCGCAGGTCAAGGTGGCGGGCACCGCGCTCGAGCGGGAGGAGCACGCCATCCTTCAGCGACTGGCGCGGCGCGTGTGGTGGGACGACGTGGAGGAGTTCGTTCAGCGCGTGGCGGCCACCTGGCGGGCGGAACAGGGGCGCGGCACGGCGCGCCTGGTGTTCGCGACGCTCCAGAACCTCAACCGCAACGCCGACCGCAGCACCTTCGGTCAAGACGTCAACCTGCGCGGCTTCCGCGTCATCGAACCGATTCCGGGCCTGCGCGACCCGCTCATCTCGCTGTCAGACGTAGACGCTCTGGCCGAGATAGTGCGCGAGATGATCAACCTGATAATGACCATCGGCAAGGCGGGTAACCCGCTGCCCGCGCTCGAGATACCCGAGTCCGGTGCGTTCGGGTACGTGAGGCAGGCCGCGCTGACCGTAGCTGGCGACCCGTACGCGGGCCGCTTCTCGGACGGTGGACCGAACGACGTGAGCAGCGCCCAGCTCAAGCTGGCCATCCAGGAGCTGGTGCGCGACAGGCTACCCGAAGACGAGAAGGCCAAGCAGCGTCGCGACCTCGAGCGCAGGCTCATAGAGGTGTCTGCCAAGGAGCGTAACGAGCGGCAGACGTTCCAGCAAGACGTGGCCAACTTCAGGCTTCAGGTAGAGACGTTCTTCGACCGCCTGTCCGAGTACCTGCCGACCAACGTGGGCGGCAGGGCCAGCCGGCCGCAGCTGGAGGGCGGCGTGCTGTTCGGCGCCAACCCCATACTCAGGTGGGAGAAGGTGCCGCCCGACGCGACCGCTGTGACCATCCGCCTGGTCGGTCCCGTTCGGCTCACCCTGGCTGGCCACGACCTGGCCATCGCTGGCGTCGGCGGCCAGCGCACCCTCTACCTCGACGGTCAGGAGCTCGAGCTTGAGGGCACCAACGTGCTCAAGCGCAACCGCACGCGCGTGGCGACCTACCGCGAGGTCGATTACGTGCACGTGCGCATCCGCGATCTAGAGAAGTCGCTCGCGGCGCGCTTAGCAGACGCGCTGGTCGCGGCCTACGTGGTTACCTCGCAGCAGAGCGAGGAGCTGTTGGCCACGCTCAAGGTTCTCGCCAACAACGTGAGGGGCGAAGCGCAGGAGGTGGTGGCTCAGGCCATCACGCGTGCGGCCGTCGTGAGCTCCCGCGCACCCGACCGGCAGCAGGCGCTTACCGGACTCATTCACGGCTCCGCCAGAGCCGCCGGGGTCGGGCTGCTGGAGGACACGGTCACCGGCCTGGTTACCCGCATGCTGGCCACCATGGAAGGCGAGCAGCAGGAGCTCGACACGGTCATCAGGGAAGCGGGCGCCGACGGTTACGACGTTCAGGCGCTGACCGCCGAACCCATGAGCTTCGACGTCGGCGGGCTCAAGCTCACCGTGAGGCAGTACCGGGGCCGTGGCGCCGAAGCGCAGGAAAGCCTGGTTGCCATGCTGCCGGGCCAGGTGCTGGGCTCGTTCGCCGATTACCTGGTCGCGTCGCGGCTTGAGGGCACCTACGTCTTCGCGCGCGGCGACGACGAGGTAGCTGTGCTATTCCTGGCGCGTGCGGGCACGAGCACGGAGGGCAACGTCAGCTCTAACCACTGACGGCTCCCGTTCTCGCCGTAGCGGAAGGGGTGCCTCATGCGTGAACTACTTGATGTAGAGCAGGTTCTGGCCTCGCTGCCAAGCGGGGGCCAGTGGCGTCTGCAGGACGATCGCCTGGTGCGTGAGTTCCGGTTCGACGACTTCGTGCAGGCGTTCGGGTTCATGGCGCGAGTGGCGCTGCTGGCGGAGAAGGCGGGCCATCACCCGGACATGTTCAACTCTTACAGCCTGGTCCGGCTAGAGCTACACAGCCATGACGCCGGTGGCGTGACGCAGCGCGACCTGGACCTGGCGCACGCGGTGACCGAACTGTAGCTGGCTAGTCGGGCGCGGTCTCCGACGGGGGCAGGAACTGGTACGCCTGCCTGAGCAGTTCGAGGTCGGCCTCGCTGACAGTGCCGTCCCCGTCGAGGTCGGCGGCCAGGTTCACGCCGCGCGTGCCGAACGCTTCGGCCAGGGCCACCAGGTCGTAGAAGTCCACTACCCCGTCGCGGTTAACGTCCTCCGGACGAAAGTCGCGCAGGGCCGTGAGCGCCTCGACGTCCGCAGCCGTGGGCTCGCTTAGGACAGCAGTTACCGTGCCGGCCATGACACCCGCCCCGCCTTCCGGCAGTCCCGCCAGCAGGCCGAGGGAGTGCAGCAGCACCGCGTGAAGCGTCTCGCGGGCCGTTGGCGACACGAGGATCTCGGTCGCCGCGTTGCCGGGCCGCACCAGGGTGAACGAGAGCGCGTCAGGCCCGAACAGCCCCGGGTCGCCGTAGCGGATCAGGTGGGGGGCGGACGCCGCCGCCTCGGCGGGAGTGCCCTGCTGCGCGTCAACGTCCACGAACGCTACCGTTCCGGGCGCGGCGGCCACCCAGGCGGCGGCCGCCTGCGCAACAGCAGACGATAGCAGCAGCGGTCCACCCGACTCGTCCACGCGGTAGCGCACGGTAATCGGCGCCTCGCTTGGTGCTTCGCTTGGTGCTTCGCCAGCTGCCACGCCTGGCGCCGTGGCTGGCGCCCCGGACTCAGGTTCGGTCGCATCCTCGCTGCCTGACTCCTGGCCGCCAGGTTGCTCAGCTCCTTCGGCCCGAGGGGCGTCACTGGTAGCTGCGCTGTCCTCGTCGCTGTCCGCGCCACTGGCCTCGTTTACGGGCTCCTCGAGCGCTTCTGGCTCCGCCGGCGGGACGGGTTCATCGGGCGCAGGCAACGAGCCGGCCTCGAGGAGCGCGCGGAGCGCCGCAAGCAGCTCCTCCTGGCCTGCCCCTGTGCCTGACTGCCCCAGCCGGCCGCCTTCGGGCACGCTCAGGTAATGGCCGTCGGCGTGGCGCGCACCGCGCGCGTCCAGCGTCCATACGGCCTGCCTGACGCCCACGATGGGGGAGGCCAGACCGTCTGCCTCGTACGCGAACAGCAGCACGCGCTGGCCCGGTCTGAACTGCGGCAAGCCGCTAACGGTCAGGCTCTCGCCCGTACCTGAGGAACCACCCAGGAACTCGAGGGTTACCTGCGCGGGCAGTTCCGCGTCCGGCTCTTCCGGGACCGGTTCGCCGCCGTGAGCCAGCCACTCCTCAACACGGAAAGTGACCGTGGTCCACGGCATGCCGGTCGCTTGGGAGGGGAGCACCGAGTCGACGGATGCGACGACGATGATGTCGGCCGCCAGCGCTGCCTCTTCTGGTGTGAGTTCCCGGTAGGTGGTCGCGTGGCCGGACTGCAGCAGGAGCAGACCCAACAGCGCGAAAGCCCACCTCACGGCCCCGCCTCGCCCTGACCAGTGTCGCCGTCTGGCGCTTCGGGGTCACTCTCTTCGCCTGCGCGGCCGCTCTGCTGTGCCTCGCCACCCGCTGGGGTGGGGGAGCGGCTGCCCTCGCTGATCCTCGTGAAGTGATGCCGCTTGTTCGGGTCGGCTCCCTGGCTGATGAACTCGGCGCGGGCCTCCAGCCACAGGTTGTTTGGCGGCTCCAGCGGTTCGAGCACGAAGCTGTAAAGCGTGTGCTCGCCGTTCAGGCTCCGCCCGAGAACAGCCAGGTCGACCTGCAGGCTGCCCTCGGCCTCCTGCGTCAGCACGGCCAGGTCGCGGCCGGGCGCCACCACACTGCCGGGACGGAGCGTGAACTTGGCGGGATCCCAGGTAACCAGCACGCGGGCGGCGGTGAGCTCGCGGGCGCCTGAAACGCGGACCCTGAGCGTAACGGCCTCTCGAACCTCGGTCAGTGGCGTGGAGAGCGTGAAGGTTGGTGGGGGAACGTCGGTGACGCTCAGGTTGAAGTCCTGGACGGTCTTGTTGAGGTTGCCGTCAGACACGGCGATGCTGAACTCGAAGCTGCCCAGCTGGGTGGGGGTGCCGCGCAGTGCGCCGTTCTGCAGCGTGATGCCGGGCGGCAGTGCGCCGCCGTCTTGCTCGAAGGTGTAGGGCCTGAGCCCGCCGGTAGCGTGAAGCTGCTGCTCGTACGGTTCGCCGATGACAGCGTTAGGCAGGCTCGGCTGCAGCAGGCGCAGCGCTTCGCCTACGGTGTCGAACTCGCCAGCGCAGGAAGCGAGCAGCGCCAGAAGCACGGCCACGCCGATTGCGCCTGCGGCCTTGCGCCGGCGCACGGTTCTGGCCTTGGCTGGCTCAGCTGAGCGCTTCAACTGCGTCACCTCCTGCTCGACCCGAGCGTTAGCGGTTCACGTGAACCTGAGCGGTCGCCACAGATTGTACTCGGACGCAGCGTGAGAGGGTCTGAGCCTGAGCCTGCCGCCCGGGAGGAGGGCCGTCCAGCCGGGCTGGGGTCGGTGCTAAGCTTCGCCAGTGAGCGCCGGCACGCGCGTTCGAGGGGCGGGCGACCGAAGCATGGACCACAACCAGAGAGAGACCGTGATCCGGTACCTGCACGTCACTAAGGAAGCGCAGCGCCTGTACGCGTTGCCGCCAGCTAGAACCGGGCTCTTCGGTCATGTGCTCGAGCTGGATCACGGCGCGGCTGCTCAGTGGGCCGCGGCGGTCCAGCGCACCGCTGGCCCCGGGCCCTTGGCGCCAGCTGCGTTCACGGCGGGTGAGCTGATGGCGGCCTGGGCGCTGCACGAGCTGATGCACGCGCTCGTCGGCGCGTGGCGCGAGCCCGGCGGTCCTGGCGCTGACGGGGCGGGCGCGTTTCACTGGTCGGGTGCGGCGCCCGGCGGCCGCTTCGAACCGGAGGCCCTGAGGCGCGTAGCCTCTGACTTCGCCCGCTCGTACGCGGCAGCTGCGGACGCCGCAGTCGACGTTGCAGCTGACTTCGGCACGAACGAGTTAAGCGGGGCAGCGCTGCTCGAGGAGCTCCTGCTACTGGAGTTGGCGCGCGCTAACCCCGCGATGGGTCGGCTGGCGCCCCTCTTCAGCGCACCCGAGCTGTTCGCTACCGCGGAGTACACCAAGACGGTCCAGGCGCTACACGCCGAACTGGCGCGACCTGCGCCCGGCGCCGAGCTGCTTCGCCTGCTGCGCGCGCCGCAGAGCCTGGCGCCAGACTCACTGAGCCGCCAGGTGGAGCTCGCCCTCGAGCTCTGGGGTCCTCACCTGCGGGCGCGCTACCAGGGCGCGCTAGCAGCCCTGCAGAGGGCGGCAGATGTGCTTCGAGAAGAGGAGAAGCCGCCGCCCGGTCCGCCGCCCGCGCCGCGCTCGGCGCCGCCCCCGCCGATCCTGGACCACGAGCCGGAGGCGTACAGCCCGGACGCTCCCTGGATGCCGTCAGTCGTGCTGGTCGCCAAGAGCACGCACGTGTGGCTAGCGCAGTTGTCGCAGCGCTACGGGACGCCAGTGAGCACCCTCGACGCGGTGCCCGAGGCGGCGCTGGAGGAGCTCGCGCAGCGCGGCTTCAACGCGCTCTGGCTCATCGGTGTCTGGTGGCGCTCCGACGCATCGCGCACCGTGAAGCGCCTTCGCGGCCAGCCGGACGCGCTGGCCAGCGCGTACAGCGTGAAAGAGTACGTGGTGGCGCCCGAGCTGGGCGGGGAAGAGGCGCTTCAGCGCCTGAGCGAGCGGGCTGCTAGGCACGGGATCCGGCTGGCCAGCGACATGGTGCCCAACCACACTGCTATCGATAGCACTTGGCTGGCCGAGCACCCGGACTGGTTCGTGCAGGCGGAAGAGCCGCCGTACCCCGGCTACACGTTCACCGGACCCGACCTCTCCAGCGACCCGCGCATGGCGATCAGGTTAGAGGACCACTACTACGACGGAACCGACGCCGCCGTCGTGTTCCAGCACCAGGACAAGGGCAGCGGCCGCGTGCGCTACGTGTATCACGGTAACGACGGCACCGCTCTGCCGTGGAACGACACCGCGCAACTGGACTTCCTCAACCCCGACGTCAGGCGTGCGGTCATCGACACGACCGTGGCGGTGGCGCGTCGCTTCTCACTCATAAGGCTCGATGCAGCCATGACCTTGGCGCGGCGCCACGTGCGCAGGCTGTGGCACCCACAGCCCGGCGAGGGCGGCGCCATACCGTCGCGCTCGGCGGCGGCCCTCAGTCAGCGCGAGTTCGAGGAGCGCATGCCCACCGAGTTCTGGCGCGAACTGGTCGACGCACTGAGTGAGCGGGCGCCGGGAACGATGCTTCTGGCTGAAGCGTTCTGGCTGATGGAGGTGTACTTCGTACGCTCGCTGGGTATGAACCGCGTGTACAACAGCGCGTTCATGCATATGACGATGAACGAGCAGAACGCCGATTACCGCGCCTACCTTAAGCGTTACCTGGCGCTGGCGCCGCCTGTCCTCGAGCGCTTCGTGAACTACATGAGCAACCCGGACGAGGAATCGGCGGCCGAGCAGTACGGCGACGGCGACAAGGCGTTCGGCGTGACCACCCTCATGGCTACGCTGCCTGGACTGCCGATGTTCGGGCACGGTCAGGTGGAGGGGCTGCGCGAGAAGTACGGCATGGAGTTCGCTCGGCCGCGCGTGGATGAGGCGCCCAGGACCTGGCACATTGAGCGGCACCTGCGGCAGATAGCGCCGCTCCTGCGGCGCCGCCAGCTCTTCGCGGGCAGTAGCCTGTTCAGGCTCTTCGACCTGGAGCGCGAGGACGGAACCGCGGCGGAGAACGTGTACGCGTACGTGAACGGCTTGGGGCGGCAGCGGGTTCTCGTTGCCTACAACAACGCCCCGAGCGGCGTGGCTGGCTTCATGCGGCTCAGTGCGCCCTTCATGGCGGAGTCCGGCGAGGCGCTGCAGCAGACGCTGCTGCAAGCCTTGGGCCTCGAAGCCGGTGACCGGGAGCGCCAGGTCGTGTTCACCGAGCCGAGCGGCGCCGAGACGCGCGTGAGCCTGGCGGAGCTAGCTATTCACGGTTTGCGGCTGGAGCTGGGAGCGTACGAGGCGAAGGTGTTCGTAACCGTCGAAGCGCGGGAACGGCCGAAGCCCGCCAGCGCAGCAGCGACCGGCACTGCGGTGCGGGCTGGCAGGAGCGGCAGGCGACCTGTGGCCCTGCTGGCTGGTCAGCGCGGCGTGGCGGCCAGGCGTAGGCGAGCGCGCAGGCGCCGCTAGCCCGCCTGCTGTACGCGCCGACTTTGCAGGTGCGTGAGGGCGATGGCCAGAGCGTCGGCCACGTGGTTGTTGGTGGGCGTGGCCGGCAACTTCAGTAGTGCGCGCACCATGAACGCCACCTGGTCCTTACCGGCACGGCCGTTGCCCACGAGGGCCTGTTTCACCTGCATCGGCCCGTACTCATGGACCGCCAGCCCGGCTTCGGCGGCGGTGAGCAGTACGACTCCGACCGCCTGACCCACGCGGAACGCTACGTCGCGCTGATGGTGGAAGTACTGCCCCTCGATAGCCAGCACGTGCGGCTCGTGCAGCTTTATCAGCTGCTGGAACTCACGGCGAATGGTCAGCAGCCGGGTCGCTTGCGGTTCGCGGGCGCTGGTGGTCACGACCTGACTCGCCACCATGCGAGCCTCGCGCCGCCACTCCTCGACCAGGCCGAAGCCGATGTTCGCCAAACCGGGATCGACCCCGACGACCCGCAGGGGTGCGGCGCCGGGGTCGGCAGCGCGCGGCTTCGTGCCGGTTAGCGGTCGCTTCGGAGACACGCCCGAGTATTACAGGTGCGGGCGCGCCGGGCGACTGTGCCACCCGGCGCGCCGCGGTTCAGTAGATGGCCAGGTAACGATCGAGCTCCCAGGCGTGCACGGCGATGCGGTACTCGTCGAACTCGCGCGTTTTGGCGTCGACCAGGCCCTTGTAGACGTGGTCGCCGAGGGCGTCGATGATGACGCGGTCCTTCTTGAGGTTGGTCACCGCCTCACGCAGGCTGGCAGGCAGGTCCTTGATCTTGTGCTTGCGGCGCTCGCGCACGCTCATCTCGTAGATGTTGCGGTTGATGGGTGGGGGCGGCTCGACCTTGCGCTTGAGGCCGTCGATGCCGGCCGCGGCGACCGCCGCCAGCGCCAGGTAGGGGTTTGCGGAGGGGTCGGGCATGCGCAGCTCGGCGCGGGTGCTGTTGCCGCGCCTGGCCGGGATGCGGATCATGGCGCTGCGGTTCGAGACCGACCAAGCGATGTTGGTAGGCGCTTCGTGGCCGGGGGTGAGTCGCTTGTAGCTGTTGACGGTGGGGTTGGTTACCGCCACCATTCCTGGGGCGTGCTCCAGCAGCCCGCCGATGAAGGCCAGCGCGTCGGTACTAAGCTCGTGGGTGCCCTTAGGGTCGTAGAAGGCGTTCTTGCCGTTCTTGAAGACGCTGAGGTGCGTATGCATGCCGGAACCGGCGATGGACGCCACGGGCTTGGGCATGAAGGTGGCGTGCAGGCCGTGGTTCATGGCGATGCGCTTGACGACCGTGCGGAAGGTCTGGATGGCGTCGGCTGTGGCTACGGCGGGGCCGTACTTGAAGTCGATCTCGTGCTGACCGGGACCGACCTCGTGGTGCGCGGCCTCGATCTCGAAACCGAGTTCCACCAGCGCGTTGACCATGTCCCTGCGCGCGTCTTCGCCGCGGTCAACGGGAGCGAGGTCGAAGTAGCCGGCGCCGTCGTTGGTGATGGTGGTCGGCACGCCCTCAGGGGTGCGCTTGAACAGGTAGAACTCGGGCTCTACGCCGACGTAGAGGTCGTCGTAACCGAGCGCCTGCAGCTTCTCTATCTGGCGCTTGAGGACCCGGCGCGGGTCGCCGGGGAAGGGCGTGCCGTCAGGCTGGTCGACCTCGCATATGAAGCGGGCAACCTGGCCGCGCACGCTGCCCTCGATGGCGGGCGGGAGGAGCAGGAAGGTGTCGTAGTCGGGCCGCAGGAGCATGTCCGACTCTTCGATGCGGGTGAAGCCCTGGATCGATGAGCCGTCGAACATGATCTCGCCGTCGAGCGCCTTCTCGAACTGCGAGGCCGGGACCTCGAGGTTCTTGGTGCGGCCGAGGATGTCGGTGAACTGGAGCCTCAGGAACGCGACTTCGTGTTCCTTCAGCAGCTTCATTACGTCGTTGCGGGTGTACGCCACTGCTCCTCCAAGGTGGTTCGTCTTGTGTTTCGTCAGGTAAGACGCCTGCCGGTCGCGTCGGTCGGTGGAGCTCGTTGAACCCGTAAGGGTTATGAAGCCGCCATTCGGTCGGTCACGACTGACGGAATATTAGCACAATGATGCAAGTTGTAAAGCCGAAAGTTGCCAAGTGCACCATTTTCGGATGACAGCCAGGACATTGTGCCAGGTGCCAGTTGTGGGCGGCGGTTGGCGCCCAGGCATGAACGGCCCTTAACCGTTTCCTTGCGCGCCATGCTCGGGTCGTTGACAGTCTTTATGAGGTTTCTTACGATGCGTGCAACCGCCGCAGGTCGACAAGCAGACGTTCCTGTTCAAGGAGGAGAACGTGAAGAAGACGTTGGTATGGATTTTCGTAGCCGCGCTAGTGGCGTTCGCATCGGCGCAGACCCCGCCGGTTTCCAAGGTCGGCTCCCTCAGCTCGTTCACCGGACCGCTCGCTGAGTTCGGCCCGGCCATCAACAACGGCGTCCAGCTGGCCGCCGACCAGATCAACGCCGCCACCACGGAACTCCTGGGTGGCCCCGTTATCGAGATCGTGACCGAAGACGACGCCACCGCCGCCGCGCAGGGCGTCGACCGCGCCCGCAAGCTGGTCGGCACCGACGGCGTCATCGCCATCATCGGCGCCCTCTCCAGTGGCGTTTCCGTGGCCGTGGCCGAGTCCGTGAGCATCCCCTCCGGCGTCATCCAGATCTCGCCGGCCTCCACCTCGCCGCTCATCGCGCTGCTGCCTGACATCGAAGACTACGTCTTCCGCACCACCGCCTCCGACACGCTGCAGGCCGTGGTAGGCGCGCAGCTCGCTCGTGGCGAGATCATCGACGGCCACAGCTTCTCCAGCGCCGCCATCATCTACGTAAACAACCCTTACGGTCAGGGTCTGGCCGACGCGTTCGAAGCTGCGTTCACCGCGCGCGGCGGCGTCATCACCGCCAAGGTCGCGCACCAGGACGAGCCGCAGCCCACGTACGCCTCCATGCTCGAGCAGGTTCTCGCCGACGGTCCGGGCGTCGTACTCGCCGCCTCCTACCCCGGCCAGGCCTCCGTCTACATGGCGGAAGCGCGTGACCTCTTCGGCTACACCAGCTGGCAGTTCACCGACGGCACCAAGTCGCTCGACATCGTCACCGCCATCGGCGCAGACGTGGTCGACGGCCTCTACGGCACGGCCGCTGGTGCTGACCCGAGCTGGGAAGGCGCCGCCACCTTCGAGGCCTCCTACGCTGAAGCCTACGGCAGCCCGCCGCCCCTTCCTTACATCGACACCGGTTACGACGCCATGGCCACCATCGGTCTGGCTATCGTGAAGACCATCGTCGACGGTCAGGAAGTCACCTCCGAGAACGTGCGCACCAACCTGCGCGCCGTGTCCAACCCGCCGGGTGAAGTGGTCGGCGTTGCCGACTTCCACCGCGCCGTGGAGCTCATCATGGCCGGCGTCGCGATCAACTACACCGGCGCCGCCGGTGAAGTCGACTACGACGACCTCGGCGACGTAGTGACGCCTATCGAAGTGTGGCAGTACGCCGCCGGAACCATCGTCTCTGTGACCGTGCAGAGCGGTTCGGCGATCCCCGCGGAGTAAGAAGGCACGACTCGCGGCGGCCTAACGGCCACAAGGTTAGGCGGGCGCCCGTACTGCGGGCGCCCGCTTCCTTTCGTCTCTAACTCACTGCCGCAGAGGGCGGAGCGCGTGGGTGCCCACGAGCGGCTCCAGGGGCGCGCGGCCCAACCAAGCGCACAACTCCTGCAGCGCCAGCGTGTGCTCGCCGTGTCCGAAAGCGAAGTGGTGCGCCAGGCGCCGGTCCAGCACGTTGGCCACCAAGTCGCCGGCGCTTAGCGGCTGACCGTTCCAGCTGGCGTCATGCAGCCAGCCGCTGACCCCGTCGAACGTGCCGCGCTGCCCGGGCCCGAAAGTGCCGCCCAGCACCAGCGCAGACCGCTCGCCAACGAACCTGAAGCCGCTAGCCGGGCCCGGCACCAGTTCCATGTCGCGCACCACCCCCACGCCGTCGAGGTTGAAGTGCGTGGTGAGGCGGCTGCTCCCGCCGGCCGCCCACTCCCTGGGGGCGTTGCCGCAGTGCCAGAACATGAGCGCCTGCGCCTGCTCGTCGACTGCCGACAGGTCCATCAGAACGGCGGGCCGCTCGCTCACTGCTTGCATGACAAGCATCGACAGCGCGCCCACGACGTCGCCTTCACAGGCTGCCGGCACGCTGCGTGAGAGGTTGCCCATGGCGGAACACGCCACCGAACCGCACGAGTCGGGCAGCTCGGGCCAGCAGCGCACCGCCAGCGCCTGGTAAGCGCCCTCGCTGGCGAGGTCGCCGAGCGCGAGTTCAATGCGCGCAGCGCGAACCATCTGCTCGGCGCTCACCTCGCTCGGTTCGCCCGCGGCCTGCGCCTGGGCGTGTGCCTCCGCCCGCCGGGCGTCGACCGCAGCCACCCGCCGCAGGAAGTCGGCCAGAGGCAGGGTGTCGACCAGCGGACCGCTCAGGGCCAGTTCTTCGTTCAAGCCGTAGAAGCCTGGCGCGGTGCCGCCGATCTGCAGTACCCGCGCGTGCTCGAGCGCCCGCAGGCCCCTGAGTGCCGCCAGCGTTACACGAAGGCGCGCCTGGAACCACTCGCTGTCGGCGTGACCGTAGAACCACTTAGCCTCACCGGTGGCCACCTCGGGCGCCCCGAGGTAGCTAAGCGTCATGTTCACGCCGCACAGCGAGTTGAACGGCAGCGGGCCGCGGTACGCCTCACCTGCTGCCACCTCTGGCAGCGCCCACAGTCCCACGCGGACGCCTAAGCGCAGCAGCGGCGCCAGCACCTCACCGGTGGCGAAGGTGGTGTGCTGCACGAGCAGCAGGTCCAGCTGAGCGGCCCGCAACTCTGCCGCTGCGCGCTCCGCGCTGGCTGAGTCGTGCACCGAGAAGTGCGGCAGCCCAGCAGGGACGCCGTGCTCGCCGCGTTGCGCGTTCGCGACCGCCAGGTCGAAACCGTGCAACTGGCCAAGGCGCTCCAGCTGCTCGCGACTGGCATGCGCCGCCGCCGCAGCGTCGCCCTTGAAGGCTGGCCTGATCACGCTCACGAACCCTAGCCGCAGCTTCCCGAGCGGAGGTTCGTGAGCGGCGGCTGGGTTCATGGCCTGTAAAAGCTACGTCAGGTCGCGGTCAAGCGAGACGACCTTCTCCTCGGGCAGGATGCCCTTTGGTCTGTACAACACGATGAACAGCAGGAGCAGCGAAATGAACAGCAGCCGGATGTACGGCCCGCGGGCCGGCAGTGCGGGCGAGATGGCCGCCAGAGCTGGACGCAGCGCGTCGACCGCGAAGCTCGTGCCTGACCAGATGCCCCACACCACGAAAGCTCCCAGGATGGCGCCGCGGTTGTTGCCGCTGCCGCCCAGCATGAGCATGACCCAGATGAGGAAGGTGCCGTACAGCGGGTCGAAGTGCGCGTAGTCGATTGAGACCATGTAGTGCGCGTAGAGCCCGCCGCCGATGCCCATGATGACGGCGCCCACCACGAACGACTGCATGCGGAACGCAGCCACGTCCTTACCGTTCATGGCCGCGGAAGCCTCTTCCTCGCGCACGGCCCTCAGCGCGCGGCCCCAGGGCGACCTGATGGCGCGCTCGAGCACGCGGTACGTGAGGAACAGCACCAGCGCCACTATCGCCACGTAGATGTACGGGTAATCGCGGGGCGCCAGCGGCGCGAAGAAGTCGTTAACGAACCCCGGCAGCCAGTCGCAGCCGTTACCGGTGAGGCATTGCAGCGGCTGCGGGATGCCGCGCAGCGGTTGCGGACCGTTGGCCAGCCACCGCTCGTTCTGGAACACCAGCCTGACGATCTCGGCGATACCGATGGTGGCGATGGCCAGGTAGTCGTCGCGCAGACGCAGGGTAGGTTTCCCGATAAGCCAGGCCAGCACGCCCGCTATCAGGCCGGCGGCGGCTAGACCCAGCCAGAACGGCATGCCCAGGCCCATGAGCTGCTTGGTGAAGGTGGCGTTGATGCCGGTCGGCATCTGCGTGGTGACGAGTGCGCTGGTGAACGCACCGATGGCGAAGAAGGCGGCGATACCTATGTTGAAGAGGCCGGTGTAGCCCCACTGCACGTTCAGACCCAACGACAGCACCGCGTAGATGCTGGCCATGAGAATGAACGACGTGATGTAAGACAGGCCGCCGGCGGGGATGAAGAAGGTGGCGGCGGCCGCCAGCCCGAAGCCTATCGCGAGCGACACGAGATGCTTGAGCCACGACGGTTTGAGGGGCAGCAGGGACGAGGTCACCAGCCACAGGGGCACGGCTAGCAGCGCGGACTTGGCGAGAAGGAGAGGCGTCATGCTACTTGCTCCTCCCGAACAGGCCCTCGGGCCTGAAGAGCAGGACCAGCACCATCACCAGGAAGGCGACGCCGTGCCCGTAGGTCGGGTTGATGAACGCGCTACTCATCTGCCACACGATGCCTATCACGAACGCCCCGGCCAGCGCCCCGTAGGCGTTGCCCAGCGTTCCCAGGATGACGGAGGCGAACAGCGGCAGCAGCAGCCACCAGCCCATCTCGGGCCTGAGCTGCACGTCGAGCGCGTACAGCATGCCGCCCGCCGCGGCCAGGCCGCCACCGATGAGCCAGGTCCACAGGATCACGCGGTTGGTATCGATGCCGCTGACGCGGGCGAGGTCGGGGTTGTCGGCTGTGGCGCGCATGGCCTTGCCGATCTTGGTGCGCTCCAGCAGCAGGTACACCCCCACTATGAGCACCACCGCCAGCCCGAGGATGAAGAGCTGGTCGGGCCGCACCCGCACGCCAGCGAACAGCTCGACCGCTGGACGAGCGCGACCGACGTAGTAATAAGTGAAGTCTGCGCCCCAGAAGATGTACACAAGGCTGCGCAGCCCGAAGGCCAGGCCCAGGGCCGCCATGGCGAACATGATGGGCTGAGCGCGCCTGGCCCTAAGCGGCCTGAAGATCGCCTGGTCGAGCCCGAACGTGAAGAGGCCAATGAGCGGCACCACGATCAGCAGGGCCAGCAGGAACTCGTAACCGAACGAGAAGGGCGCCAGCGGCGGGCCCTTGGGCAGCACCATGATCACGAGCAGCCCCATGTAGGCGCCGAACGTCATGGTGTCGCCGTGCGCGAAGTTGGCCATCTTGAGTACCGCGAACACCAGGGTCACGCCCACGGCGCCGAGCGCCAGCGTGCCGCCCAGCAGCGTGCCGCGCACGAACAGGGAGAGGAGCGAGTTGGCCGAAACGCCCTTGGCCTGCGCCGCGATCACGAAGCCGAGCAGTACGAGACCCAGCAGCACGTAGATGAAGGCACGGCTGGTGAGCAGGTTGCGAACGCGTTCGCCCGGCCTGAGTGCGGGGGAGCTGTTCTCCGTCATCTGTTTCAACCCCCCAAGTAGAGGCGCGCGACCTCGGGGTCGCCCAGGAGCTTCTCGCCGGGGCCGTCGACCTGGTTCTGGCCGGTGGCCAGCACGTAGCCGCGATCGGCCAGCGCCAGCGACTTCTTGGCGTTCTGTTCGACCATCAGCACCGCCACGCCGGCCTTGTTGACCTCGACGACCTTCTCGAAGATCATGTCGACGAGCAGCGGCGCCAGACCGGCAGACGGCTCGTCGAGCATCAGGAGCTTCGGGTCCAGCATGAGCGCGCGGCCCATGGCCACCATCTGCCGCTCACCGCCCGACATCTTGCCGGCGCGCTGCCGGCGGCGCTCGGCCAGGCGCGGGAACAGCTCGTACACGCGTTCCTTCTGCTGATCCAGCGAGCCGGAGAGGGTGTAACCGCCCATGTCGAGGTTCTCCTCGACCGTGAGGTTGGGGAACACGTTCTCGACCTGCGGTACGTACGAGAGGCCCAGTTTCACGAGCTTCTCGGGCGCCATTCCAGAGATGTTGCGACCGTCGAACGTGACGGCGCCCTCCCACGGTTTGAGCAGGCCGAACACCAGCTTCATGACGGTGGACTTGCCGGCGCCGTTGGGGCCGACAATGGAAACTATCTCGTTGTGACCTACGGTGAGGTTTACGCCCCTAAGGACCTGCATCTCTCCGTAGCCGGAGACCACGTTCTCAACCGTCAAGAGTGGCATATTGCCCTCCAAGGTACGCCTCGAGAACGCGGGGGTCGGACTTGATGACTTCGGGTGGACCCGACACCAGCTTGCTGCCCTGGTTCATGACCACCACCGGGTTGCAGAGTCCCATGACGAGCGGCATGTCGTGTTCGATGAGCAGGAAAGTGATGCCGCGTTCACGGTTGAGTTGTTCGATCTTCTCGCGGATCTTGCCCATGAGGGTGGGGTTCACGCCAGCGGCGGGCTCGTCGAGCAGCACGATCTTGGGGTCCGCCATCAGTGTGCGGGCCAGCTCCAGCAGCTTCTTCTGACCGCCCGACATGGCGCCGGCGGGCTGCTGGGCCATGTGCGTCAGCTCCACGAACTCCAGCACCTCGCGCGCCTTCTCGCGCAGCTCGCGCTCCTGCTTGCGCACCGCGCCCGGTCTTATCACCGGGTTCCAGAAACGCTCGCCTAACTGCCCTTTGGGAACGAGCATCAGGTTCTCGGTCACGGTCATGCTCTTGTGCTCGCGGGGGATCTGAAAGGTGCGCGACAGCCCCTTGCGAAAGATCAGATGCGAGGGCAGGCCGGTGACGTCCTCGCCGTCTAAGTACACCCGGCCCGAGTCTGGCTGATAGAACCCGGAGACGAGGCTGAAGAGCGTGGTCTTACCAGCGCCGTTGGGTCCGATGAGGCCCGTGATACTGCCGCGCGCGACGTCGAAACTGCAATGGTTGACTGCCCGCAGACCGCCGAAATCCTTGACCAAGCTCTGGATGCTCAGCAGTGGCGCCTCGGAGGGGGATTCGGCTACGCTGCCTGCTCCCCCTTGGGAACGCGGCAGCGAACCGGGAACGTTTGGGCTAACAGACACGTCCTCGAACCTCGCTCTATGCGCTGGTTGCGCGTTATGCGTGGGCATCGTACCAGGAATGCGCTTCAGGTGAACCCTACTGCGCCGCTCACTCGCCGCGCTCCTCGCTGGCCCTTGCGCGGCCGGCCCTAAGCATGGCGTCGACGCCGACGACCTTCACGCGCGGCCGGCCCTGCGCGGCGCCCGCCGCCAGTTCGACCGCGTCGAGGCCTAACCACTCGCTTGCGTCGAACGGGTCAGCGCCGCGCTCTGCCAGGAGCCCGTCGAGGGCTGCGGTGGATGGTTCGGGCGGCTCCGCCAGCCTGCCCGCGGCCGCGTCTTCCAGTAGTGCGGCCACGCTCTCCATGGCGTCGGCCTTGTTCGTGCCGATGACGCCGCTGGGCCCGCGCTTGATCCAGCCAGCCACGTAGGCGCCCCGCAGCGGTTGTCCCTCGTGCAGGACGCGGCCTCCCTCGTTAGGAATCACGCAGGCCACGTCGTCGAACGGCACTCCCGGCAACGGAGCGCCGCGGTAACCAACCGAGCGGAACACCAGCTGCGCCTCAACCGTTTCGAGCTCACCCGTGGGCAGCGCAGCCACGCGGCCCGCGCCCCGCTCCTCCAGGCGGTTGCGTTCGAACACCACCCGCTCTACGCGACCGTCGCCCTGAATCTCTACCGGCGAGAGGAGGAACCTGATCCGCACCCTGCGCGGCTTGCCCGTGGGCGCCTGGTTGACGAACCCCTCCAGCACCTCGAGGTTCTTCTGCGCGTTGACGTCGTTGGCGATGGCGGCGCGACTGGCGTCAGGCACCACCAGATCAGCCTGATCGACGAAGATGTCGGCGTTCAGCAGTTCGCCCAGCTCACGCAGCTCCTTGGTGGTGAACTTGGCCTCCGCGGGGCCGCGCCGACCGACGATGATGACCTCCTCCACGCTCGAGCCTTTGAGGTGCTCCACGGCGTGGTCGGCCATGTCGGTCTGCGCTAGCTCCTCGTTGCTCTTGGCCAGCACCCGGGTCACGTCGATGGCCACGTTGCCGACACCGATGACCACGGCAGTGGTGGCGCCCAGCGGCACCTGCAGGTCCTGGTAATCGGGATGCCCGTTGTACCAGGCAACGAACTCGGTGGCCGACAGGCTGCCAGGCAGGTCCTCGCCCGGGATGCCCAGGCGCCGATCGGCGGGCGAGCCCACGGCGTAAACGGCGGCGTGGTAGTGGCGCCGCAGGTCGTCTGCTGTCAGGTGCCGGCCGAACTCGACGTTGCCGAGGTAGCGCAGCCGCGCGTCGCCCAGGGTGCGCTCGTAGAGCCTAGTTACGGACTTCAGTTTCTGATGGTCCGGCGCCACCCCGAACCGCACCAGGCCGTACGGCGTGGGCAGGCGATCGATCAGGTCGACGCTCACGTCCTCCCGGCCCTTCAGCAGCGCCTCGGCGGCGTAGAAGCCGGCCGGACCGGCCCCGATGACCGCCACGCGCAGGGGAGAGTGGTTAGCGGCGCCCAGGTCGTCGTGACCAGCGGCAGTACCTGCGGCCGTACGTTCAGCTTCGCTCATGCGTTCGATTATTGCAGAACAGCGCCGCCGCTCCTGGAGCCACTTCCTGGGTCACGTGTACCGCTTCGGGCACGGGCGGGTTGCGCCGCTCGCGTGTCAGTCGCGCTCGTGGGGTGGCGCCGCGTGCCCGGGCGGCGGTAAGCTCCCACCCTATATATGGGGAGCCAGTCCATGGGAGCCGATAACGCAGAGTGGGGGGCGCCGACCGTGCCCGCCCAGCGCGTGCCGCCACCTTGGCCGCTGCGCGTGCAGAAGTTCGGCGGCACCAGCGTTGGCGACATCGACCGCATCGGCAAGGTGGCCGAACGTGTGGCGCGGGCCGTGGCGGGCGGCGAGAAGGTGGCTGTGGTGGTGTCCGCCATGGGGCGCACCACCGACCGGCTGATCGGCATGGCGCGCGAACTCACCAACCGGCCGGCGCGCCGCGAACTCGACGCCCTGCTGGCCACCGGCGAGCAGCAGTCCGCCGCCCTGCTGACGCTGGCGCTCATCAGCCGCGGCGTCGACGCACGCTCGTTCACGGGGCCCCAGGCGGGTTTCCTGACCGACTCCAACCACGGCGCCGCCCGCATCGTCCGCGTTGACCCGCGGCCGCTGGGCAGCGCGCTAGAAGCGTGCGACGTGGTGGTGGTGGCCGGTTTCCAGGGGCACGACGCCAGCGGGAACATAACCACGCTGGGACGAGGCGGCTCCGACACCACCGCGGTAGCCTTGGCGGCGGCGCTGGGCGCCCGCGAGTGCGAGATCTTCACCGACACGGACGGCGTTTACACCACCGACCCGCACAGGATCGAGAGCGCCACCAAGCTCGAAGCCATCGATTACGCCGAGATGCTCGAACTCGCCAGTCACGGCGCCAAGGTGCTGCACCCGCGCAGCGTCTGGTACGCCAGGCGCTACGGCGTGGTCATCCACGTGAGGTCCTCGTTCAGCCCGGTGCCGGGCACGCTAGTGACCGACCGTTCGAGCCTACAGGAGGGCAGGATGTTCACCGACAAGCCAGTTACGGGAGTGGCCCTGGATTCGAACCATGCGCGCATCGACCTGCACGCGGTGCCCGACAGGCCCGGCGTGGCGGCGCGCCTCTTCCGGGCGGTGGGCGACGCTGGTGTGAGCGTGGACATGATCATCCAGGGTGTGCGCGGTGCCGGCGACAGCCGGCAGCAGATGGCGTTCATCGTGGCCAGCGACGTCGTGCCGGAGGCGCTGGAGGCACTGGCGCCCGTGCTGGCCGAGTGGGGCGCGCACGCCGAGGTCGACCGCGACGTGGCCAAGCTGTCGGTCGTGGGCGTAGCAATAGGCTCCACCCCGGGCATCGCCGCCACGCTCTTCGAAGCCGTGGCGGGCGCGGGCGCCAACATCGACATGATCACCACCAGTGAGGTCCGCATCAGCGTCCTCATACCCGCCGAGTACGCGCAGGCGGCCCTGGCAGCGGTCCACACGGCGTTCGGCCTGGACCGGGGCGCCGGCGCCGAACTCGAGTAGCTGTCAGGTGCGGGCGGACCGTCTGGAGCAGGTGTTCGTGAAGCGCGCCGGCGCCGGTTACGAGCTGCTGCTGGTACTCGAATCGGACGCAGGCAGGCGCGAACGCGTGACCTTAAGCGTGCCGAAGAGCGTGGCCGCCACTGACACCGCCGCGGTCGCGTACCTGGTGCGCTGGCTCAGGAGCAGCGGGGCGGGTCTGGCCGCCAAGGTGCGGGTCAGGCGCGAGCGTAGCGGAGAGCTTAGTGACGCGCCGCAGTTGCGCCAGCAGCTGCTCGACGCGGACCTTAGTAGCGAGGCCGGAACCGCAGCAGGCGGCAGGGAATGAACCGGCGCCTCGCCACCCTCGTTTACGTGAGGCGCGGTGGCAACACCCTGATGCTCAGGCGCGGCGGCGACCCGAACCAGCTGCACGCCGGCAAATGGAACGGCCTGGGCGGCAAGCTCGAGCCCGGCGAGGCGCCCGAGGCGTGCATGCGGCGCGAGGTGCTGGAGGAGTCCGGCCTCACCGTGCACGCGGCCGAGCTGAAGGGGTTCATCACCTTCCCGCGCTTCGAACGCGACGAGGTCGACTGGTACGTCTGGGTGTACGTGGTGCACGACTTCAGCGGCACCCCCACGCCGTCGAGCGAAGGCGACCTGTTCTGGATCCCCGATGAGAAACTAACCGAGCTGCCCCTATGGGAGGGCGACCGGCACTTCATGCCGTGGCTGGACCGGCCCGGCGTGTTCTCAGCCGTGTTCGAGTACGAGGGCGGCCGGTACCTGCGTCACACCGTTGAGTTCTACGGCGCCTAACCGCGTCGCTCAGGCGTTCTCGTCGGCGAGCACCTGCGCCCGCGCCGCCTCGAGCTTGCTGCGGTCGATCATGCCGATCAGGCGCTGCGCCAGCGCCACGTTGCCTTTCACGCGCAGCTTGCCCGTGAACATGGCCGTCATGGGGTTGAGCTCGCCGCGCAGCAGCTTGTCGAGGTTGTCGTCGCTGATCTTGATGGCCACGTCCGGTGTGGGCGCCTGACCCTCGTGAGCCTGCACGGCCCCGGACTCGACCACGTGGTACACGGGCTCAGAGGTTTCGAACTGGATGACGGCGTTAGGGGCTCCCTGGTCAAGGTCGATAGCCTCGGGCAACTTCAGGAGAAGCTCTTTCACGTTCATGTACTCAGTCTAATCGGCGGCGGGGTGCCAGGTGGCCTTCGTTATACTCCCACTGGCGCACACGCCGTTCGGAGCCCAAGTGGATTTCTCGCTTCCTGAAGACCTGATCATGATGCAGCGCGCGGTGCGCGACTTCGCACGCTCGGAGATAGGCGCCGTGGCGGCCGAGCTCGATCGCCAGCCGCGTTTCCCGTGGGACACCCTGCGCAAGATGGGCGAGCTGGGCCTCCTGGGCATGCTCACGCCCGAGGAGTACGGCGGCGCCGGACTCGACACCCTGAGCTACGTGGTGCTGCTGGAGGAGATAGCGGCGGTGGACGCCGCCCACGCCACCATCATGAGCGTCACGAACGGCCTGCCCCAGTCGCTGCTGCTGAAGCACGGCACCGAGGAGCAGCGCCAGAAGTACCTGCCGCGCCTGGCGAGCGGCGAGTTGATAGGCGCCTTCTGCCTCTCCGAACCGCACGCCGGTTCGGACGCGGCAGCCCTGACCACCAGGGCCGAGCGCGTGGCGGGCGGCTGGCGCCTCAACGGCACCAAGGCGTGGATAACGTCCGGAGGCGAGGCGCAGCTGTACCTGGTCCTGGCCAAGACCGACAAGCAGGCGGGCGCCAGGGGCGTGACGTGCTTCCTGGTAGAGAAGGACACCAGCGGGGTGGTGTTCGGCCAGCCGGAGGAGAAGCTCGGGCAGCACGCGGCGCTAACGACCACGGTCACGCTGGAGGACTGCTTCGTACCCGACGACGCTGTGCTGGGCGCGCCGGGCAACGGCTTCGTTATAGCCATGGCAGGCCTCGACGGCGGGCGCATAGGCATAGCGGCCCAGTCAGTGGGCATCGCCAGGGCCGCGTTCGAAGCCGCCCGCGACTACGCGGCCGAGCGCACGGCTTTCGGCAAGGCCATCCACGAGTTCCAGGCCATCGGCTTCAAGCTGGCCGACATGCTCACCGGCATCGAGGCGGCGCGGCTACTCACGTACCGGGCGGCGTGGCTCAAGGACCGTGGTTTCAGGGTCAACCGCGAGGCGGCCATGGCCAAGCTGGTGGCGTCTGAAACGGCCGCCAAGGTCACGCACGGCGCCATCCAGGTACTGGGCGGCTACGGTTACACCAAGGACTTCCCTGTAGAGCGGTACTTCCGCGACGCGCGGGTAACGGAGATCTACGAGGGCACGAGCGAGATCCAGCGCATGGTGATTCACCGCCAGATCTACCGCGAGCTGGAAAGGTGAGGCGGCGCCTGTGACGGGCGCCAGGAGGGTTGGGCGATGATACAGTTCGAGCTGTCGGACGACCAGAAGCAGATCCAGGCGCTGGCCAGGAGCTTCGTGCGCGACAACGTGATTCCCGTGGCGGCCCAGCACGACCGTGAGGAGACCTACCCGGCCACCGTGGTCGAAGCGGCTCACGCCGTTGGCCTGCTCAACGTGAGCGTGCCGGAGTCGGTTGGTGGCCTGGGGCTCTCGATGCTCGACGAAGCCCTGATCGGCGAGGAGTTCGGTTACGGCTGCATGGGTATCTACACCATCCTCATGGCCTCTGAGCTAGGCATCATGCCGCTGCTGCTGGCGGCCACGCAGGAGCAGCAGGAGCGGTTCCTCGGTCCCCTGGTGGAGGGGCCCAGGCTGGCGGCCTTCGCGCTGTCGGAACCTAACAACGGCTCCGACGCCGGCGGCTTGCGCACGCGCGCCGTGTTCGACGGCGACGAGATCGTTATCAGCGGCACCAAGACCTGGATCAGCAACGGCGGTCTGGCCGACTTCAACGTGGTGTTCGCCAGTTTCGAACCGGCCCTCAAGCACAAGGGCACCGTGGCGGTGGTGGTCGAGAAGGACAGGCCCGGCCTGTCGACCAACAAGCTGCACGGCAAGCTCGGACAGCGCGCCAGTCCCACCTACGAGATGTTCTTCGACGATGTCAGGGTGCCGGTTAGCAACATGCTGGGCGAGAAGGGCGACGGTTTCAAGATCGCCATGCGCACGCTCGACAAGACCCGCATTCCCGTCGCCGCTGGCGCGGTGGGGGTGTTGCGACGCGCCCTCGACGAATCCCGCAAGTACGCCAACGAACGCGAGGCGTTCGGCCGCACCATCGCGCAGTTCCAGGCCATCCAGTTCAAGCTGGCCAACATGAAGATCGCGCTGGAGACGGCGCGTCTGCAGACGTGGTACGCCGCCTGGCTGGCCGACACGGGCAGGCCGCATGCTGAAGCGGCCGCCATCGCCAAGGCGTACGCCTCGGACAGCGCCTTCGACGCGGCCCAGGAGGCCATCAACGTGTTCGGGGGCTACGGCTACATGAACGAGTACCCGGTTGAGAAGCTCATGCGCGACGTCAAGCTCAACCAGATCTACGAGGGAACCAACGAGATACAGCGCGTGGTCATCGCGCGCCACGTCCTACAATGAGGGTCAGATGAGTGCCTCACGCGCGGTCACCCGCGTCGATCTCAAGAAACAACCGGCCCGCTGCGGCCACTGGAGGAAAGAGTGAAGCTGATAACCGTCCTGAAGCAAGTACCCGACGCCGAAGCCCGCATACGGGCCGGCGCGGCCGGGGTGGATCTGGATGGCGTCACGTTCGTCATCGACGGCATGGACGAGTACGGGGTGGAGGAAGCTATCCGCCTGCGTGAAGCCGGCAACGAGGTCGAGATCGTGGCGCTGGCGCTCGGACCCGCGCGTTACGAGGAGGCCATCCGCACCGCGCTGGCGCTCGGCGCCGACCGTGCCGTGCACATCGAGACCGACGTGGACCTCGACCCCATCAGCCAGGCGCGCGTCCTGGCCCAGGTGGTGCAGCAGGAAGGCGCCGACATGGTGCTAGTGGGCGGCAAGCAGGCGGACTGGGACAGCGCCGCGCTGGGACCGGCCCTGGCCGAGGTTCTCGGCTGGCCGCACTCCGACTGGACCACCAAACTGGAACTGGCGGCTGGTTCCGTGACGGTTGAGCACGACACGGACGACGGGCACGAGAGCCTCAGCATGCCGCTGCCCGCCGTGATCACCACCCAGCAGGGCCTCAACGAGCCGCGCTACCCCACCCTGCCGAACATCATGAAAGCCAAGCGCAAGGAGCTCGCCAAGCGCGCGCTCGACGAGTTCGGGGCGGGCGCCGGCCTTACCCAGATCACCAGCCAACAGATCCAGACGCGTGAACGCCTCGGCAAGGTAATCGAGGGCGACGCCGCCTCCGCCGCTGCTGAGCTCGTGCGCCTGCTGCAGAGCGAAGCCAAGGTCCTCTGAGGGATCAGGAGAGAAGCATGATACTCATCGTTACCACCGCCTCCGGCGGCACCCTCCCGAAGAGCGCCCGCGAGCTGGTCAGCGTGGCGCGCGAACTGGCCAGCGGCGCCCAGGTGGCAGCCGCTGTGGTGGGGCCCGAGGCGGCCGCCGCCGAGATGGCCAACTACGTACCGCAGGTGTACGCCCTCACCAGCGACGCGCTTCAGCCGCTGCGCGCCGAAGCGCTGACCGCCGCCGTGCAGCAGGTCGCCGCCGCGGCCGGCGCCAACACCGTGATCATGGCCGCCAACCGGCTGGGGCAGAGCGTGGCGCCGCGGGTGGCTGTGCGCCTGAACGCCGCCCTGCTGGAGGACGTCATCCAGGTGTCCGGCACAGCTGGCGCGTACGAGGCCGTGCGCTACAGCTACCTCTCGCGCGTTACCGAAACGGTTCGTACGGTGGGGGGCGACGCCACCGTCATCACGGTCAAGCCGAACGTGTTCGCGGTCGCGGAGCCCCAGCCCGGCGGCGCCGTAACTGCTCACGCTCCGCAGCTGGACGCCAGCGCCTCGCGCGTGAGCGTGGGCCAGCGCTCCGCCGCCAGCGGCGGCAGGGTCAAGCTGGAAGAGGCCTCCGTGGTCGTGGCGGGCGGCCGCGGTCTCGGCTCCGCCGACGCCTTCACCGCGCTGGTCGAGCCCATGGCCGACGTGCTGAACGCAGGCGTAGCCTCCACTCGCGCGGTGGTGGACGCCGGCTGGCGGCCGTACGCCGAGCAGGTGGGGCAGACCGGTAAGTCGGTGGCGCCCGAGCTGTACATCGCTCTCGGCATCTCCGGCGCCGTGCAGCACCTGTCCGGCATGAACCGCTCCAAGGTCATCGTTGCCGTTAACAAGGACGCCGACGCGCCCATCTTCCGCATCGTGGATTACGGCATCGTTGGCGACGTGGCGCAGGTGGCGCCGGCCCTCACCGCGGCGCTGAAAGAGGCTAAGGGGTCATGAGCCGGCAGCTCGCCGGCGAGGGCCAGGTCACCATCAGGCGCGCCTCGCGCCGTGACCTGGACGCGCTGGTGGAGCTCGAGCAGGGCTTCCCGGGCGACCGCATGACCCGCGCTGGGCTCTCGCGCCTGCTGGCGCGAGAGAGCGCCGAGATCTGGGTGGCCGAGCACGGCCAGGCGGTAGTAGGCGACGCCGTTGTGCTGTTCCGTCACGGTTTCGACAGCGCACGGCTCTACTCCATGGTCGTCGCCCCCGACTTCCGGGGGCGCGGCCTGGCTAAGCAGCTGCTCGACGCCGCCGAGGCGGGCGCCCGCGAGCGCGGCGTGGTGGTCATGCGGCTGGAGGTGCGTGAGGAGAACGCTGCCGCCATCGCGCTGTACGAGCGGGCCGGTTACACGGTGCGCGGCCGAACAGACGACTACTACCAGGACCACGCCGCGGCGCTGCGCCTGCTCAAGCGCTTCGTGAGCGGCGGCGCGACCGTGCGCGGCGTGCCCTACCATGCGCAGTCCTACAGCTTCACCAGCGGGTCGGCGAGCCTAATGATGGCCATGCGCTTCCACGGCTACCCCGTACCGCCCGACCCGTGGCTCGAGCTGGCGTTATGGCGCGAAGCCACCACCACCTTCGCCATGGCGGGCCACGGCGGCCTCTCACCGCACGGGCTGGCCGCCGCCGCCTTGAGGCGCGGCTTCCACGCCCGCGTGGTGACAGCGGGCAGCGGCGTACCGTTCGCCGAGGGTCTGGAGGGCGAGCAACTGGTCGCCGCGCGCACCTTTCAGGAGGGCTTCGAGCGCGAACTGCGCAGCCTCGGAGGGAAGGTGGAGGCGCGCGACTTCGGGCACGCCGACGTGGCGGAGGGACTGGCCGAGGGGGGCATCGGCCTGGCGCTCCTCGCGGGGTTAGGGCTGGAGCAGGGCGCCGAGCCGGGTGCGGGGCGCTGGGTGGTTATCACCGGCTTCGACGACGACCACCTGTACCTTCACGATCCCGAACTGGCCGCCGGCTCCGACCGAACCGACAACGTCCATCTGGCCCTAAAACGTGGGCGCTTCGACGCCGCCAGCCACTCGGCTCACGGGGCGCCGGCGGCGCTGGTGCTGGTCGAGCGCTGGGGCAGCGTCACTCACCGGTCGCCAGATACTTGATGATCTCGCTGTAGATGCCTGGGCTCGACTGGTCCTCCTCACCCGCGGCGATGGTCGGGTTGTCGTTCACCTCTATCACGTAGTACTCGCCGTCGATCTCCTTCAGGTCGACGCCGTAGAGGCTCTGCCCGATGGCGTTGCTGGCGGCCAGTGCCGTACTCAGCAGGCGCGGATGAGCCGTGGCCGGGTCCACGCCGATGACGTTGGCCCACTCGCCCTCGGCGGTGCGGTCCATGAGCTTCCACTGGGCGGGCGCGAAGGCGTACTTGACCACGGCCAGCACGCGGCCCGCCAGCGTGATCACGCGCCAGTCGAAGTCGGACGGCAGGTACTGCTGCACCACGATCAGGTCGGCGCGCCTGAGGAAGCGCCGGCCGGTCTTCACGAACTCCTCCGGCGTGGTCACACGGTCGACGTAGGCGCTGAAGCTCGAGTTGGGCGCCTTGAGAACCAGCGGCGTGCCTAACTCCTCGAACAACCTCACGGCGGTGAAGGCGGTCAGGTCTTCCTCCGCCACGTAGCGGGTGTCAGGGATAGGCACCTCACGGCTCGCCAGGCGCTTGTACATGTTGACCTTGTCGCAACAGATGAGGATGGCGCTGGAGTGGTCCAGCACGCGCTTGCCGAGCAGCTCCGCGTGGCGCGCCACCACGTAGCTGGTGTTGAGCGGGTCGGTCAGCGCACGGATGAGGATGCCGTCGTAGTTGCGGATGTACTTGAGCTCGTTCTTGAACAGGAAGTCGAGGTCGTGACCCAGTTCGAACGCCGCGAGCCGGAAGTTCGTCAGCGCGGTGAGCTCGACGCTCGAACGGATGGTGTAGCGCTCCGTGAAGACCGCTAGGCGCGCCATGTGCCCATGCCGTTCAGCAGCTGTCGTTCGTCCTGACTGAGTTGCCCGAACGGCAACGGTTCGATGGCCGAGAGCTGGAACTCCTTCGGCGTAACGATGACCTTCACGCGCATGAGCGGCAGCCGGAACAGCTCGAACAGCTGGGCGCCGTACTCCTCGTACTGCGGTATCAGCGAGCGCCCGAGTACCAGGCGCAGCACGTCGAGCCGGTAGTCGGCGGGCAGGGTTTGCGCCAGCACCGCGTACTTGCCGGTGTAGGTGAGGCCCTTGCGGTGCGCTTCCACGGCCGCGTCGTCGAGCAGCAGCTGGCCGGTCAGCGTGAACGGGTTGATGGGGTAGGCCAGCATGGGCGGCGGTGGGAAGCGGTCCGTCACTATCTGGTACTCGGGCACCGCCAGGCCAGCCAGGACGGCCTTCTCCATGGCGATAGCCACCACGTAGGCGTCGAGCGCCTCAGCCGTGGTGGGCAGTACGGTCAGCCCGGACTGTTCGGCGTCCAGCGAGGCGTAGTAGCCGCTGGTGAGGTAGGTGTAGTCGCCGCTGAGGTTAGCCACGTCGGCTTTAAGGCCGGGCTGGTTAGCCCCGAAACGTTGTTTGTCGAGATGGAAGAGCTCGGGAGCTCCCAAGGGTCAGTTCGCCTCCAGGGCGGTAACGCCGGGCAGTTCTACGCCTTCAACGAACTCGAGGGAGGCGCCACCGCCCGTCGAAACGTGATCGATTCTGTCTTGCATGCCTGTCTGCGCCAGTGCGGCGATCGAGTCGCCGCCGCCGACCACCGTGTAGGCGTCGAGGCTCGCGACGAGGGTGGCGATGGCGGTGGTGCCGGTGTCGAAGGGCGGCGTCTCGAACACGCCCAGGGGCCCGTTCCAGAAGACGGTCCTGGCGCCCTCCAGGACGCGGCTGAACTCTTCGACCGCGGCCGGGCCGACGTCGAGGCCGAGCCAGTCAGCTGGGATGTTGCCGGTGGGGAAGACGCGCGTCTCGACCCCGGCGGCCAGTTCCTGAGCGCAGAGCGAGTCGGCTGGCAACAGCAGCTCAACGCCTCGTTCGGCGGCGTTATCCAGGATGCGCCTGGCGGTGTCGACCAGGTCGGGCTCGACCAGCGACCGGCCCACGCGCCCGCCCCGCGCCAGTTCGAACGTGTACGCCATGGCGCCGCCGATGATGATGGCGTCTGCCTGCTCCAGCAGGCTCTCTATCACGCCCAGCTTGTCGGACACTTTGGCACCGCCCAGCACCACCACGAAGGGGCGTTCCGGGCGGTCGGTCAGGCGCCTAAGCGCGGTGAGCTCCGCGCTCATGAGCGCGCCAGCGGCGCTGGGTAGCAGGTGCGCCACTGCTTCGGTCGTGGCGTGAGCGCGGTGCGCCGCTCCGAACGCGTCGTTCACGTAGTAGTCCGCGTACGACGCGAGGATGCGCGCCATCTCGGGGTCGTTCTTGGTCTCGCGGGCGTCGAAGCGGCTGTTCTCCAGCAGGGTCACGCTGCCCGGAGGCGCCGCCGCCACGAAGCTCTGCTGCTCTGCGCTGACCGGGCCGTCGACCGCCAGGTAGCGCACCTCCTGGCCCAGCAGTTCCGCCAGCCGGGCGGCTACAGGGCCCATGCGAAAAGCGTCCTCGGGCGCGCCTTTCGGGCGCCCGAGGTGGCTGATGAGGAAGATGGTGCTGCCGGCATCCAGCAGCGTTCGAACAGTGGGAAGGGCGGCGCGGACGCGCGTGTCGTCCCCGACCTGCAGGCCGCTCTCGCCTGAGACGAGCGGCACGTTGAAGTCGACCCTCACCAGCACGCGCTTACCGCGCAGGTCGTGCTCGGCCGTCAGCTGATCGAGCGTGCGGAATGCGGCGCCGGCGCTGCTCACGCGCTGCCTCAGAGGTCCTCGGCCATGATCTCGATCACGTCGACCATGCGGTTGGAGAAGCCGTACTCGTTGTCGTACCAGATGAAGAACTTGGCCATCTTGCCCATGGTGCTGGTGAGCAGGCCGTCGACTATGGCCGAGTGCGGGTCGCCTACGATGTCGGACGACACGATGGGGTCGGTAGTGAAGCGCACTACGCCCTTGAGGTGGCCGTTAGCGGCCTTCTCGATGGCGGCGTTTATTTGGGCAGCGGTCGCTTCGCGCTTGAAGAGCGCGGTGACGTCGGAGATGGAGCCCACCGGGGTCGGGACGCGCAGCGAGGTGCCGTCGAACACGCCGTTCAGCTGCGGCAGCACCTTGCCCACGGCCTTGGCGGCGCCGGTGCTGGTAGGGATGATGTTGGTGGCGGCGTTGCGGGCGCGGCGCAGGTCGGAGTGCGGCGCGTCGAGGATGCTCTGGTCGTTGGTGTAGCTGTGGACCGTGGTCATCATGGCCTGCTCGATGCCGAACTCCTCGTCGAGGAGTTTCATGACCGCTGCCAGCGAGTTGGTGGTGCACGAGGCGTTGGAGAGGATCTGGTGCTTGGAAGAGTCGTACTGGTCCTCGTTCACGCCGACCATGATGTCGAAGTCAGCGTCGGGTGAGGGAGCGCTGATGAGCACCTTCTTGGCGCCGCCGTTGATGTGCGCCATGGCCTGCTCGCGCTTGCGGAAGATGCCGGTGGACTCGACCACGATGTCGACGCCGTGCTCGCCCCAGGGGATGTCGGCCGGGTTGCGGTGCTCGGTGGCGGCTACGGTGCGGCCGTCGACGATGATGTTGTCGTCGTCGTAGCTGACCTCGCCCTTGAACGGCCCGAAGTTGGAGTCGTACTTGAGGAGCGTGGCGAGGGTCTCGTTGCCCGTGAGGTCGTTCACGAGCACGACCTCGTGGCCCCGCTCGTGAGCGATGCGGAAGATAAGGCGGCCGATGCGTCCGAAGCCGTTGATGCCGATTTTCATGTTGGTCAAGCCTCCTGAGTGAGTAGAACCGTAGGGTGAGCGTCTACGTGGGCACGTCTGTACACCCCGAACATTGTAGCCCCGGAACCGTGAAAGTTCCGGGGCCAAGCGTCCTGTGTATGCCTTGTGTATAACGCACGCGGGGTCTGGGCCTGGTCAGGCTTCTTTCGCGGTCGTGGCGTGCAGCGAGAAGGCGAAACTTTCGCCGTCTACGTCGGTCCTTTCCGTGTAGGCGCTCTCCAGCAGCGAGCCTAGGTTCAGCTCCACGGCCAGCACCTCACGGGCCAGCGTGTCTGAGTGCTCCTCGAGCGCCTGCAGCAGCTGCCCCTCGGCCTCCACGAAGAGGACGATGCGGTCGCTGACCTCAAGGCCAGCGCTCTTGCGGCCGTTCTGTACCAACCGCACCGCGTCGCGCACGAGCCCCTCGCGCCTCAGCTCGGCTGTGACGCGCGTGTCGAGCGCCACCAGGTAGCCGCGCTCCTCGACGGCGGCGTATCCCTCCGGACTGCGGGGATCGAGCAGCAGGTCCTCGGGCTCGAGCTCCAGCGCCTGACCGTCCAGCTGCACCACGGTGTTGCGGCCGGCCGCCACGTTGGCGGCCACCTGGCGGCCGTCCATCTCGGCCAGCGCGGCGCGCAGTTGCGGTATGAGCTTGCCCACGCGCTTACCGAGCCGCGGCAGGTTCGGCTTCAGGCTGTAGTCGACGAAGGCGTCCTCCACGTCCAGGAAGCGCACCTGCTTCACGTTCAGCTCCTCCAGCAGCTGATCGGCGAGGCGCTTGACGCCCTCCAGCTCCGAGGCTTCGCGCACCCGCACCAGCACCTCGGGCAGGGGCTGCCGCAGCTTCACGCCCGAGGCGGCGCGGGCGGAGCGACCCAGCTCCACCAGGCGGATGAGTGCGCGCATGGCGTGCTCCAGCTCGGCGTCCACGTGCGCTGCTTCGGCCACCGGCCAGGCGGCCAGGTGCACGCTGTCGGGCGCCTGATCGTCCAGCGCCACCACCAGGTTCTGGTACAGCTCCTCGCTGGTGAAGGGCGCCATCGGGGCCATGAGCTTGGCCACCGTTACTAGCGCCTCGTGCAGGGTGGCGTACGCGGCCAGCGAGTCAGCTGCCAGCGCGCCCGTGCCGTCCTCTGCTCCTGAGCGCCAGAAGCGGCGGCGGTTGCGGCGCACGTACCAGTTGCTCAGCTCGTCGACCACGAAGTCGCGGATGGCGCGGCTGGCTGTGGTCGGGTCAAAATCTTCTAGCGCTGCGGTGACGGTGCTGGTGAGGCTGGCGAGGCGCGAGACCAGCCAGCGGTCCACCAGCGGCCGCTCGGCGGGCGCCGGCGCTGCCGCCAGGTCCGGTGCCTCGAGGTTGGCGTACAGCACGAAGAAGCCGTAGACGTTCCAGAGGGTCATGAAGAAGTCGCGCAGGGTTTCGTCTACCAGCGCGGCGCTGAAGCGCTTGGTGGCGCCGTCGGGCGAGACCGAGTAGAGGTACCAGCGCAGGGCGTCGGCGCCCTGAGCGTCGAGGACCGTCCACGGGTCGACCGTGTTGCCCTTCGACTTGCTCATCTTCTCGCCCTTCTCGTCCACGATGTGGCCGAGCACGTTCAGGTTCTTGAACGCCGAGGAGGGCTCGAACAGGTGCGCCAGCGCGCCCGGCTGGCGGCCGGTGGCCGGGTCGCCCGGGTCGGTCAGCAGCGTGCCCAGCGCGTGCAAGGAGTAGAACCAGCCGCGCGTCTGGTCGATGGCCTCGCAGATGTAATCGGCGGGGAAGTTGCGCTTCAGCTGCTCGACCACCTCGGGCGGGGAGTCCTCGCCCATGTAGTGCCACTGCGCGTACGGCATGGCGCCCGACTCGAACCACACGTCCACCGTGTACGGCACGCGGCGCATGGTCTCGCCGTCCAGCTCGAAGGTGATCTCGTCAACGTAGGGGCGGTGCAGGTCGAGCTCAGAAAGGTCGCGGCCGGTCAGTTCCTCGAGCTCAGCCACGGAGCCCACGCACACCTTGCGGCTGCCGTCCGCGTTCTGCCAGATGGGCATGGTGGCGCCCCAGAAGCGCTCACGCGAGAGGGCCCAGTCGATGTTGTTCTCGAGCCACTTGCCGAAGCGGCCGGTGCGCACGTGGTCGGGGTGCCAGCCCACCTTGTCGTTGTTCTCGAGGAGATGATCCTTGACGGCGGTGGTGCGCACGTACCAGCTCTTCT